>Ga0307372_10000280_pt1 | contig 91515 bp, 41 predicted proteins | sample OX1MG_FD_202533 | JGI IMG/M metagenome (GOLD analysis project Ga0307372, IMG submission 202533) | Soil microbial communities from Risofladan, Vaasa, Finland - OX-1 | ecosystem: Environmental > Terrestrial > Soil > Coastal area > Acid sulfate soil | place: Finland: Risofladan, Vaasa | collected... | reverse complement strand
CCAGACCGGCCAACATGTTCAACCTCCCTGCTAGCACCCGATCGCGCGGTTCCCTCCCGCGCGGATATCCAGGCAGGAAACTGGCAGGAAGAAAAACCTGTGTCAAGACCGAATTTTCAACACCCTAGGCCCTGGACAATCTGCAATCGACGCAGAACCAGATGCTGAAGGTGGCCCACCTGGCGGGGATGACGGAAATCGCCACCGGCGTGCTGCACAACGTGGGGAACGTGCTGAACAACGTCAATATCTCGACCACGGTCATCAACGACCGGCTCCGTCGCCTGCGCGTGGACGGCCTGGCCAAGTTGGCCGAGACTTTAGGCGCCGACGGCGACGATCTGGCGGCCTTCCTGGCCAAGGACGGCAACGCGCGGCGGATCAAGCAGTACCTCAGCGGGCTGAACGCAGAGCTGGCCGGCGAACAGCAGGCGCTCTTGGCCGAGGTCGGGCTGCTGGTCGACAAGGTCGGGCACATCCGCAACATCATCGCGGCCGAGCAACGCTACGCGCGGCGGATGTCGTTCCGCGAGCAGTGCGACGTCGAGCGTCTGGTCGAGGATGTGCTGTTGATGCACGGGTACACGTTGAACCAACGCGCGATCGAAGTCCGGCGCGATTTCGAGGAGCTGCCGGTCGGCATGCTCGAACGCTCGAAGCTGCTGCAAGTGCTCGACAATCTGATCAAGAACGCGATCGAATCGATGAGTACCCACGACGGCCCGCGCAAGGAGCTCTCGGTGACCGTCCGCCAGTCCTCCGCCGATCGGGCGCGGATTGAAGTCGGCGACACGGGCAAAGGCATCGCTCCGGCCGACGCCGAGAGGATCTTCAACTTCGGCTTCACGACCAAGGATTCCGGCAACGGATTCGGGCTCCACTCCGCCGCCAACGCCCTGACGGAAATGGGGGGTTCGATCGCCGCGCGCAGCGACGGCCCGGGCCTGGGGGCGACGTTCGCCATCGAGTTTCCACTGGTCCAGGAGCCCGCCGCGCCGGCCGGCGGCGACGCTCCCCAGCGCGCCGACGCCCTGCTTTTGGGCGCCACCTTGGCGGTTCCGCGGGCAGCAGCCCTTTCCGCCGTGTAATCGAGAAAGACCCATTCATGAAGAACCGCCGCATCCTGATCATCGACGACAACCACGACATCCACGCCGATTTCCGCAAGGCGTTCCAGACCGCCTGCGCGCAAATCTCCGACATGGACCGGCTCGAGGGGGAGCTGTTCGGCGGCGAGCCGCGGCCGCGCGGCAACGAGATCCTGTCGCAGGTCGAGATCGAATCGGCCTACCAGGGCGAGGAGGGCATCCGCCTGGCGGTCGAGGCCTTGCGCCGCGGCGAGCCGTACTACATGGCCTTCGTCGACGTGCGGATGCCGCCCGGAATCGACGGCGTGCGGACGATCAAGGCCCTCTGGAAGGAGGTGCCCGGCTTGCAGTGCGTGATCTGCACGGCCTACTCCGATTACGAATGGGTCGACATCGCCCGCGAACTGGGCAAGACGGGCAACTTGCTGATCCTGAAAAAACCGTTCGACGCCGTCGAGGTCTTGCAGCTCGCCCAGTCGATGGCCGAGAAGGCCGAGCTGGCGGCCTCGGCGGCCCGCTACCTGGAGACCCTCGAGCGGCAAGTGGACGAATTGAAGCGGAAGGAAGTGCAACTCGAGGTGGCCCGCGAGGCGGCCGTGGCCGCCAGCCGCGCCAAGAGCGAGTTCGTAGCCAACATGTCGCATGAGCTGCGCACCCCGCTCAACGGCGTGATCGGCATGGGCCAATTGCTGCTCGACACCGATCTCGACGCGCGGCAGCGGCGCTACGTCGAGACGGCCAAGCTCTCGGCCAAGGTGCTCTTGCAATTGATCAACGACGTGCTCGACTTCTCGAAGATCGAGGCCGGCCGCATGGAGATGGAGACCATCGACTTCGATCTGAACGCGGCCGTCGAGCACGCGGTCACGCTCGTCGCCGAACAGATCCGGCAGAAGGATCTGGAGTTGGTCTGCGCCGTCGAACCCAACGTGCCCACGCACTTGCGCGGTGATCCCGGCCGGTTTCAACAGATCCTGACCAACCTGCTGACCAACGCGGTCAAGTTCACCTCGGCGGGGCACGTCGCCCTGCGCGTGTCGCTGGCGTCGCAGACCGACCGCGACGTGACCGTCCGTTGCGCCGTGACCGACACCGGCATCGGCATCACGGCCGAGCGGCTGCCGCTATTGTTTCAGTCGTTTTCGCAGGTCGACTCGTCGACCACGCGAAAGTACGGCGGCACGGGGCTGGGGCTGTCGATCTCCAAGCGGCTGGCCGAGATGATGGGTGGCCAGATCGGGGTCGAGAGCGAGCCGGGCCGCGGCTCGACGTTCTGGTTCACGGCGAAGCTGGGGCGTGGCGCCGACCTGGGTCGCCGCCCCACGAAGGCCACGTCGCAAGGGTCGGGGCCGCGCGTGCTGGTGGTGGACGACCATCCGACGATCCTGGACTCGCTCGAATGGCAACTTCACGCCTGGGGCTTCGCGTGCGAGACGGCGGCCGACGGCCGCTCGGCCCTCGAGGCCTTGCGGGCGGCCGCCGGCGCGGGGCGGCCCTTCCAGGTGGCTTTTTTGGATCTCTGCATGCCGGGCCTCTGCGGCGACGAATTGGCCGGCGCCATCAAGTCCGATCCGGCGCTGCGCGACACGGTGCTGTGGCTCATGACCGGTTTGAACGACGCGCAGCTCGTGGGCGCGCTGACGCTGGCCGAGATCGGCGTGGCGGGCTGCCTGCACAAGCCGATCATCGCCTCTCAGTTTCTGGATGCGATCATGTCCGCGATCAACCCGATCGGCCAAGCCGCGAAGAGCCAACCGCCCGCGCCGACTCTCCGCGAAACCCGGCGGCCGCGCCCGCCAGGCGGCATGGATCCGAAGCGCGCGAGGATCCTGCTGGTCGAGGACAACGAGGTCAACGAGTTGGTGGCCGTCGAGTTCCTGAAGTCGGCCGGTTACGTCTGCGACATGCGGGCCGACGGCAAGCAGGCGCTGGCGGCCGTGAGCGCGGCCGACTACGACCTGGTGCTGATGGACTGCCACATGCCCGAGATGGACGGTTACGAGGCCACGCGGGCCATCCGCGAGTTGGAACAGCGCCGCGGAGGGGGACGCGCCGTGCCGATTGTGGCCTTGACGGCCAACGCGCTGGCCGGCGATCGGCAGCGCTGCCTCGACGCGGGCATGACCGATTACCTCAAGAAGCCCTTGGAACGCGAAGAACTGCTGGCCGCGCTGGAGCGCCACCTGCCGCGGCCCGCAAGCGAATCCATGAATTACGAATCGACGACCCCGCCGCCGCTCCCGCAATCCGCAATTCCTCTCCCTCTCCCCTTGGATTGGGACGCGCTCGTCGAGCGTTTCACGGGCGACCTGGATTTCGTGCAAATGCTGCTCGACAAGTTCGAGCGGCAAACGGAACTGGACCTGGAGCAGCTCGAACGCGCCATCGCCACGCGCGACGCCAAGCAAACGGCGCTCGTGGCGCACCGCCTCAAAGGCGCCGCCGCCAACCTGTCGGCGGAAGCCCTGCGCGAAGCGGCCGCCAACCTTGAAACTCTGGGCCGGCAAGCCACGATGGACGAGGCATCCGGCTGCTTGGCGCGGCTTGGCGATGAACGCGAGCGGTTCCGCCGCTACGTCCGCGAGGCGCTGCCGGGGCACATTCGGGCGGCCGGCCTCCCGGCTGGCGTGGAACCAGCCCAGTTCCCAACGGAAGGGGATGTCTAAGATGCCAGCCGGCGGTTCGCGGATTCTGATCGTCGACGACGACGCGGTTTCGTTGGCCATTTCCCGCCGCACGGTCGAGCAGGCCGGCTACGACGTCGAGGTGGCCCGCGACGGCCGCGAGGCGCTGAGAGTCCTGAGCCGCGGCGCATGCCGGCTGGTGATCACCGATTGGATGATGCCGGAGATGGACGGCATCGAACTCTGCCGGGAAATCCGGGCCTGCGACTTCTCCAGCTATATCTACGTGATCCTGTTGACCTCGCGCGGAGAGACGAAGGACATCGTCGAGGGGCTGTCGGCCGGCGCCGACGACTTCTTGACCAAGCCCTTCGACCCGGCCGAGCTGCGCGTGAGGGTGCGAACCGGCGAGCGGATTCTGTCGCTGGAGACGCGCGACCTGGCGATCTTCGCCATGGCCAAGCTGGCCGAGTCGCGCGATCCGGAAACCGGCGCCCACCTGGAGCGGATGCGGTGCTACGCCAAGATCCTGGCGCGCCGCCTTTCCGGCTCGCCCAGGTTCCGGCACGAGATCAACGCCGAATTCGTGCGGACCATCTACCTGACCAGCCCCTTGCACGACATCGGCAAGGTGGGCATTCCCGACAGCGTGCTCTTGAAGCCCGGCCGGCTCAGCGACCGGGAATTTGAAATCATGAAGCAGCACACGCTGATCGGCGCCGAGACGCTCGGCGCCGCCCTGCGCGAGCACCCCGGCGCCGGCTTCCTGCGGATGGGCCGCGACATCGCCCTGACCCACCACGAGCGTTGGGACGGTAGCGGCTATCCGCAGGGCCTGGCCGGCCAGGCCATCCCCCTCTGCGGCCGGATCGTGGCCGTGGCCGACGTCTACGACGCGCTCAGCGCCAAGCGGGTCTACAAGCAAGCCTTTGCCCATGAAGTGGCGAGCTCGATCATCGTCGGAGAGGCGGGCACGCATTTCGACCCTGTCATCGTCGAAGCCTTCCTGGCCGGCGAGGACGAATTCATCAAGGTCCGTAACCAGTTCGAAGACCGCGACTTCGATGCGCGCGCCCGCGACGAGGTCGAGGCGGCGCCCTTCGACTGCAACATCCTGGAGGAGGCTGTCGTCTTATGAAAGTGCTACTGGCAAACCCGCATGGCTTTTGCGCCGGGGTGGTGATGGTGGTGCGGAGCCTCGAGCGGGCGCTCGAGCTGCTCGGCGCGCCGCTCTATGTATTCCACGAAATCGTACACAACAAGCACGTCGTCGAGGACTTTCAGCGCCGCGGCGTTTGCTTCGTCGACTCGATCGACGACGTGCCCGAGGGGGCCAACCTGCTGTACAGCGCCCACGGCGTTTCGCCCGAGGTGCGCGAGCAGGCGCGGCGACGCCGTCTGCGCACCATCGACGCCACCTGCCCGCTGGTCACCAAGGTCCACTTGGAGGCGATCCGCTTCGCGCGCGATGGCTATACCATCGTGCTCATCGGCCACGAGGGGCACGACGAGGTGATTGGGACCATGGGCGAGGCGCCGGGCCGGATCGTACTGGTCGAAACGCCCGACGACGCGGCCCGGCTCGAACTGCCCGACCCGAACCGAGTGGCCTATCTTACCCAGACGACCTTGAGCGTCGACGACGCCAATCGGGTGATCGCGGCCCTGCGCCGGCGGTTCCCCGCCGTCGTCGGGCCGCCCAAGGAGGATATTTGCTACGCCACGCAGAACCGCCAGGAGGCCGTGCGCGAGCTGGCTCGGGAGGCCGACGTCGTGTTGGTGGTCGGCAGCGACAACAGCTCGAATTCGATCCGGCTGGCCGAAGTCGCCCGCCAATACGGCGCCCGCGCCTACTTGATCGACGACGTGCGCGACATCGACCCGGCCTGGCTGGACGGCGCCGGCACGGTTGTCCTCACGGCGGGCGCCAGCGCGCCGGAGAAGCTGGTCGTCGAGTGTCTCGACTGGCTCAAGTGTCGCTACGGCGCCGAGGTCGAACGGCGCTTAGTCCGCGAGGAAGACGTCGTGTTCCCATTGCCGCGCGCCTTACGGCCGATTGTGCCGCTGAATTTGCCCGTTCCAATCGGCGCCGAAGCGGGAGTAGAGAGTAGAGGTTAGGGAGTGGAGGTTAAGGAGTGGAGGTTAGGGAGTGGAGGTGAGAGGTGAGAGGCTATCCGAAAACTCCCAGTGGGACGGCCTTCCTAGGCCGTCTTCCGCCGCGGACGGCCTGGGAAGGCCGTCCCACGACAGGTTTTCTCGTTCCCACGCTCCGCGTGGGAACGAGGAATCTGACAACTGACAACTGACAACTGACAACAACTAACAACTAACAACTGACCACTGACCACTGACCACTGACAAAGGCCCACCATGAACCTTCCACGCAACCCAACCCGAGCCGTGCGGATCGGCTCGCTGACGATCGGCGACGGCAACCCCGTGGCCGTGCAAAGCATGACCGCCACGCATACCCAGGACGTGGACGCCACGCTGGCCCAGGTGAATGCCCTGGCCGCGGCCGGCGCCGACGTGGTGCGGATCGCCGTTGACAACGCCAAGGACGCCGAGGCCCTTGCTGAAATCCGCGGCCGCGCGCGAGCCAACCTGTCGGTCGATCTGCAAGAGAACTACCGCCTGGCCACGCTCGTCGCCCCGCACGTCGACAAGGTCCGTTACAACCCCGGCCACCTCTACCACCACGAACGCGGCAAGCCGTGGCAGGACAAGGTCAAGTTCCTGGCCGAGACGGCGGGCGAGCACGACTGCGCCCTCCGCGTGGGAGTCAACTGCGGTTCGGTCGATCCGGCCAAGCTCGACAAGTACGACGCCGGCGATTCGATCGGCCCCATGCTCGAAAGCGCCTTCGAGCATTGCGAGCTGCTCGACTCGCTTGGCTTCACGCGCTACTGCGTGTCGCTCAAGGACTCCGATCCCCGCAAGGTCGTCGACGTCAATCGCCGCTTCGCCGCCGAACGGCCCGACGTCCCCTTGCACCTGGGCGTCACCGAGGCCGGCCTGCCGCCCGACGGCGTGATCAAGACCCGCATCGCCTTCGAACAGCTCATCAGCCGCGGCATCGGCGACACGATCCGCGTTTCGCTCACCGTGCCCAACGCGCGCAAGCCCGAGGAAATCGCGGCCGGGAGGCGGATCCTGGCCGACATCGCCGCCGGGCGGGTGCGGAGCGTCGTCGACTATGGCCGCGACACCTTGAACATCATCAGTTGCCCAAGCTGCTCGCGGGTCGAGAACGAGGCCTTCATCGAGTTGGCCCAGCAGGTCAAGGAGACGACCGCCTACGCCCAGGAGCACGCGATCACCATCGCCGTGATGGGCTGCCGCGTGAACGGGCCGGGCGAGACCGACGACGCCGATCTGGGGCTTTGGTGCGGGCCGAACTTCGTGAACCTCAAGCGTGGCGGCCGGGAGTTGGGGTCTTATCCCTACGATCAGATCCTGCCTCGGCTGAGGCAGGAGTTGGACACGTTGATCGAGGCGAAGGCGGACGAGGGGTGGCTGGGGCAGAGCGTCAGCGATGCCCCGGCGGGTATAGGGGGAGGGCGTTAGGCGTTAGGCGGGTGGCTGGGGCAGAGCGTCAGCGATGCCCCGGCGTTAGGCGTTAGGCGTTAGGCGTTAGGCGTTAGGCGTTAGGCGTTAGGCGTTAGGCGTTAGGCGTTAGGCGTTAGGAACGCGCCGAAGCATCGTTCCCACGCGGAGCGTGGGAACGAGGCGACCACTCACCACTCACCAAAATGATGCTCACCATTCACGACTCACCGCTGACCGCAGAAACTTTTCTCGCCGATTGCGCGGCGCGCCGCGCCACGGTCGATGCGGCCTTGGACCGCTGGCTGCCGCGGCCGCCCGCTTGTCCGGCGCGGCTGGCCGCGGCCATGCGCCATGCCGTCCTTTGCGGCGGAAAACGCGTGCGGCCCTTGCTGGCCCTGATGTCGTGCGCCGCCTGCGGCGGCGCCGAGGATGACGCCCTGGCGGCTGCCTGCGCGGTGGAGTTGGTGCATGGCTATTCGCTGGTCCACGACGATTTGCCCGCGCTGGACGACGACGACGTTCGCCGCGGTAGGCCGACCGTTCACAAGGCGTTCGACGAGGCGACGGCGATCCTGGCCGGCGATGGACTTTTGACCTTGGCCTTCGAGTTGTTGGCGCGCGAGATCGCCGAGGCCGACCTGGCCGCGGCGTGTATCCGCGAGTTGGCCGTGGCGGCCGGCGCCGCGGGCATGGTGGGCGGACAGGCCGACGATCTGGCGGGACTGGCCGACGCCGACGATCCACATGCCGCGCTGCCGCCTCTGGAGGCGATCCATGTGCGCAAAACCGGCGCCTTGCTGCTGGCCTCCGTGCGGCTGGGGGCGATCGTGGCCAGGGCCGACGACAGCGCCAGGCAAGCGCTCGATGAATACGGCCGCCGCGTCGGGCTGGTCTTCCAGATCGTCGACGACATTCTCGACCTGGAGCAGGATGGAAACGCCGTAACGGAATGCGCAGGCATTCAAGCCGTCCCGAACTTTGCCGCGCTGCTGGGGCTTGACGAAACGCGTCGGCGCGCCGGGCAATTGGTCGACGAGGCCAATGCGGCATTGCAACCCCTGGGCGTGGCCGCCCAGGAGCTCCGCGAACTGGCGCAGTTCATATTGCGGAGAAGCGAATGATGAGAAACGCGCCAATCCACGATCCACAGTCCACGATCCAAACTCCGGGCTGGTTCAAATGCGGGTAACAAAGCCAGCCGCGAAGCGGCGACACGGGCGGGGGGATGCGCCCGCATTCGATTTAGAAACCAACGTGAAACTCCAGGGGGCAAGCCCCTGGCCTCTTACGAAGAAGACCGGCATTGCCTAACACTCCCATTTCACCACACAATCCAAAATCGCACATGAGACACCTCCTTTCCCGACTCGTGACCCCACTCGAGCTGCACGACTACAGCCTCGACGAGCTGAAACAACTGGCCGACGAAGTGCGCGAGGAACTGCGCAACATCCTGAGGCTGCGCAGCGCCCACTTCGCGTCGAACCTGGGCGTGGTCGAGCTCTGCCTGGCCCTGCATGCGGCGTACGACTTTTCCCGCGACCGGCTGATCTGGGACACTGGGCACCAGATTTATCCACAGAAGCTGATCACGGGCCGCTACCACCTGATGCACTCGATTCGGGCCAAGGGGGGCTTGATGGGCTTCCCGAATCCCGAGGAAAGTCCCTACGATCTGTTCATGACGGGGCACGCCGGTTGTAGCGTGTCGTGCGCGCTGGGCCTGCGGGCGGGCGACGAACTGCTGTCGCGCCACGACCGGCGGACGGTGGCCGTGATCGGCGACGGCGCGTTCCCGTGCGGCATCGTGTTCGAGGCCCTGAACAACGCCGGCGCGTTGAAAAAGAACTTGCTGGTGGTGCTCAACGACAACCAGATGTCGATTTGCCCGCGGGTTGGCGGGCTGGCCCATTACCTCGACCAGACGCCGATCACCGATTACCCGATCGGCATGCGTCGCTCGAACCGCAAGGTCCAGGCCGTTTCGGGCGAGGCGGCGCCGGCCCAATCGCCCGCGGCACAGCCGCCCGAAGCCCAACGGGCCGCGAAACGCTACGGGACGCTGTTCGAAGACTTGGGCTGGCGTTATATCGGCCCGGTGGACGGGCACGACCTGGGGATGATGACCCAGTGCTTCCGCGACCTCGCGCCGGCCGGGGGGCCGATCTTGTTCCACGTGCAGACCAAGAAAGGCCAAGGGTTCGCTCCGGCCGTCGAAGACCCGGTCAAGTTCCACGCCCCGCCCCGATTCGAATGGAACGGTAAACAGGTCATTCCGCTGGCCAAAGCGGCCCAGCCCGCCTACACCAACGTGGTCAGCGACGCGATCCACGCCGCCATGCGGCGGAACCCCAAGGTGGTCGCGATCACGGCCGCCATGTGCGAGGGAAACAAGCTGCAAAACGTGCGGGCCGACATGCCCGAGCGGTTTTTCGACACGGGCATTTGCGAGTCGCACGCGGTGGCCTTCGCGGCCGGCCTGGCCAAGAGTGGCCTGCGGCCGATCGTCGCCATCTACTCGACCTTCATGCAACGCAGCTACGACCAGCTTTTCCAGGAGCTCGCGTTGCAGAACCTGCCGGTCACGCTGTGTCTGGACCGGGCCGGGCTGACCGGGCCTGATGGACCAACCCATCACGGGGCGTTCGACACCACCTACGTGCGGTCGCTCCCGAATTTCGCCGTCATGGCGCCGGGCGACGAGTACGACGTGCCGGGCATGCTCGACTTGGCGCTGGCGCATGCCGGACCCTCGTCGATCCGCTATCCCAAGGCTTCCCTGGAACGTGTCGAGCGGCAAGTCCAGCCCGTCGAGTTGGGCCGCGCCGAGATCCTCCAGTGGGGCCGCGACGGTATGATCATCGCCTACGGCACGCTGCTCGCGGCCTGCCACCGCGCCGCCGAGCGGCTGCGCGCCGACGGGCTCGACGTGGGACTCATCAACGCACGCTTCGCCAAGCCACTCGACGCGCCGACCATCCTCAGCGCGATCAGCGACTGCGGCTTCGTGCTCACCGTCGAAGAGGGGACGCTGGTCGGAGGCTTCGGAAGCGCCGTGCTCGAAGCCGCCAACGCGGCGCGCGTGGACATTCGCCGCCTGGAGCGGTTAGGATTACCCGACCGATTCATCGAGCACGCCGAGCGCGATGAACAACTCCATGACCTGGGACTGGACGAGGACGGCATCTACGCGCGGGCCCTCGAGCTCGCCGAGTTCGCCGGCTGCCTGACCGCCACAACCTGACCGCGACAGGAGGTTGAAGGATGAAGTACACGGCAATGCTCGTCGTGGCCGTCGGGTTGTTCCTGGCCATCGACCATTTTGGCGGTTTGCTGGCTGCGCCGGCGGCGGCCGGCGGCGCGGGCCACGCCACGGCAGGCTCCCTTGATACCGTGGTCCATTGGATCCCTCGCCAGGCTGGCAAGCCGGACCTGCAGGCTGGCAAGCCGGACCTGCAGGCTGGAAAGCCGGACCCGCGGCTCGCCGATCACAGCGCTCTTTTCCATGTGCTCCTGACCATGGCGGCCATGATCGTGTCAGGCCGCCTGCTCAGTCGCCTGTTCCGGCGGTTTGGGCAACCACCGGTGATCGGCGAGGTGGTCGCCGGCATCTTGTTGGGGCCGTCGCTGCTGGGACTTGTGGCTCCGGACGTTTCGGCGTTCCTGTTGCCGCCCGCCGTGGCCCCCTACCTGGCCGTCGTCGCGCAGTTGGGCGTGATTTTCTACATGTTCCTGGTCGGCCTGGAATTGAACTCCGAGTTGCTGCGCCGTCGAGCCCGCGCCGCGGTGGCCATTTCGCATGCCGGTATTGTCGTGCCGTTGGTGTTGGGGGCGGGCCTGGCGCTGGCGCTCTATCCGCGGTTGGCGCCGGACGGCGTCCCCTTCACCAGTTTCGCCTTGTTTCTCGGGGTGGCGATGGCGATCACCGCTTTCCCCGTGCTGGCCCGCATTTTGACCGACCGGCGCATGACGCGGAGCGAACTGGGCGTCATGGCGCTGACCTGCGCCGCGGTCGACGACGTGACCGCCTGGTGTCTGTTGGCGTTGGTGGTCGGCGTGGCCCAGTCACACCTGGGAGGGGCGGTGGTGGTCATCGCCGGCACGGTGCTCTACATCGCGCTGATGTTCCTCGTCGCGCGGCCGGCCGTCGCGCGGTGGGTGTGCCGCGACGACGCGATCGGGCTGACACCCGGCATGACCGCCGCGGTGTTCGCGGCCGTGCTCCTGTCGTCGTTGGCCACCGAATGGATTGGCATCCACGCGATTTTCGGCGCTTTCCTGCTGGGCGCTGTGATCCCCCACGACAGCCGGGTTGCGCGCGAGTTGACCGACAAGCTGGAGGCCCCGGTCACGATCCTGCTCTTGCCGGCCTTTTTCGCCTACACGGGGATGCGAACCCAGATCGGGCTGGTCTCGGGCTGCGAGTCCTGGCTGACTTGCGGATTGATCATCGTCGTGGCCACCCTCGGCAAGTTCGGCGGCACGTTCGCCGCCGCGAGAGTCAGCGGTCTCGGTTGGCGCGATGCGGCCGCGCTGGGAACCTTGATGAACACCCGCGGATTGATGGAGCTTGTGGTGTTGAACATTGGCCTCGATTTGGGCGTCATCTCGCCGCTGTTGTTCGCCATGATGGTGCTGATGGCGTTGGCCACCACCATGGCCACCTCGCCCGTGCTCTCGTGGCTGGTCGACCCTTAACCCGGTCGGGCCCAATTGAGGTATCGGCCGCATGAAGTATAACCATCTTGGCCCTGATGCGGGTCGCGTCAGAAAACTGGGTGGTTTAGGATGGATCTTCTGGTTTTAGCGATTTTGACGAAAGTTCCGGTTGGGTGGATTCCGATAGTTTCGCTGTTTCAATCACGGCGCGCGTGGAGCATGGCCGTGGAAGGGCTACCTACGAGGAATTTGCAATGCATTCCGCCTGGCGAACACAGCGAAATTGGGCATTTTGCGCCGTCGTAACGGGCACGCTGATCGTTTTCGCCCAACCGGCTCTGGCACAGAAGTTTGCCCGCCGCTCGCCTGCGAACTCGAACCTCGTGGCCGCCGATGAATCCGAGGGCCCCGAACTTGTGGCGGCCGCTCCCCCGCGGCGCGGCGTCCAATTCCGTTCGCCCAAGACCTTGAGCCACCAGGTTCCGGATCGCGGCTTCCATTCGCCCACGGTCCCCGAATGGCAGCGCGGCCCCGGCCCGCGCTTCCAGCCGGCCTCCAAGCGCATGCTCCAACAGGTTAGCCCGCCCGATATCGAGCTCCCCATGAACCAGGCCATGAGCGACGGGGGAGAGGTCATCGTCGACGATGGGTCGATGCAGGGTCAGGGCGAGGTCATCGGTCAGGGCACCGTCGATGGCCAGATGATCGAGGAGGGCCAGGACGGCGACGTCATCTATGAGGAGGGCGATTTCGACCCCTGGGCGGCGGGCATGGACGGCGGATGCGCCAGTTGCGGTCAACACGTTTGCGGGCCCGAATGTGACGATGGCTGTCCCTGGGCGCGCCCCTGCGACGGAATTTGCATCCCGCGGCACCGAATCGACGAAACGGCCTTCTTCATCGGTCCCCAGGCGTTCAAAGGCCCGCTCGACCTGGGCAAGAACGGAAACTTTGGCTTCCACGAGGGTGTGAACTTCGCCGGCCAGTTCGGCCGCTGGCTCGGGTTGGGCGGACTGGGGATCGGATACCAGATCGGCGCCACCTTCGTCCAAAGCGATTTCTCGGGCAACAACGTCAACGGCGCGCAGACCAAGGAACGCGACCAGCAATTCATCACGGCCGGCTTGTTTCGACGGGCGCACCGCGGGCGCGGCTTGCAATATGGGGCGGTCTTCGATTGGCTGCACGACAACTACTACGTCAAGTACAACGTGGCCCAGGTCCGGGCCGAGTTGAGCTACCTCACCTCCTATGGCCACGAATTCGGCTTTTGGGGCGCGTTCCACGCCAAGCCGAGCCAGGCCACGGTGAACGGCGTCTTGACCACCTATCAGACCATCGACATGTACAATCTGTTCTACAGGTACAATCTGCCCAACGGCAGCCAAGGCCGCATCTGGGCCGGCGGCACCGGCAACAAGGCCGGTATTCTCGGCGCCGACTTCCGGATCGTGGTGACCAACCGCTGGGATCTCATGGGCGCGTTCAACTACCTGATCCCCGCGCAGGGCGCCGGCCTCGCCGGCGCGGCGAACGAAGCCTGGGGCATGGGCCTCAACCTGGTCTGGTATCCCGGCCGCCGCTGCCACGGCTCGCACAACACGCCGTACCGGGCGCTCTTCATGCCGGCCGACAACAGCACGCTCATCGCGCGCCAACTCGGCTTGTAAAAGTAGCAGGCACACTCCGTGTGCCGTAGCTTTCCGCCTGCCGACGTCCACTCGCCGAAGGTGGCGGCACCTTGTTTGCCATCGAAAGTTCCCGCCACGGTGCCGAGGGTGCCCCCGGCTTCGCTGCCCGATTTCGCGACACCGGCGCCGCGCGCGGGCGAGGAACATCATGTTGCCATCCGAATCGAGTCGATCGAATCGTACGGGCACGAGCTCCGACATCTTAGCCCGGGTATGACCGGTTCGTTGCAACTTGCGGGAACCGGCTGCGATCGCTTGGGTCCGAACTGGGTGCTCGGTCCCGCGCCCGGATGTACGTCTACCGCGCCACGCCACCGGTGAGCGACGTGAGAAACGCCAACAGGTCGGCCGCGTCTTGCGCCGTCACGTCGCGGAGCACCAACTCGGGCATCAGCGATTTCCGCTGCGGTTCGAGTGCCGCGACCTCGCCGGCCGGCACGGTGATCAGCTTGGCGTTGGCGTCCTTGATGACCACCTGTTTTTCGGTCTTCTCGACGAGAAAGCCGGCGTAGACCTGGCCCGCCCCGGTTTCCACGAGATAGGGAATGTACTCCGGCGCGATCGCTTTCGAGGGTTCGAGGATCGTTTCCAAGAGCGTCCGGCGTTCGTACTTCTTGCCGATCAGACTCAGATCGGGCCCGACGCCGCCACCGGCGTTGCCCACGCGATGGCAGTTCTTGCATTGCGCGGCGGTGCTCTGGAAGAAGATCCGCTCTCCCCGCGCCACGTCGGCCTCGAGGGCCAGAATCTCATCGGCCTTGATGGCCGCGCCCAAGCGCTTGGGCCGCTGGTCATCGGGAATGAACTTCTCGTAGAGCACGCGGACGTTCGAGTCGGGATGCGCCGTCGCTCGGGCGATCGCCAGGCGGCGCACGTCGTCCGGCACTCCCTTTTCGTCGATCAATCTCAAGAGAACCAGCGCGCCCGCGCTCGTGGACATCAAGCGTTCGACCGCTTGCGACTGGACATCGGGCGCAGCCCCCTGGGGCGCCACGATTTGCTTCACGCTGGGCCAATCCCGCAAATCGACCAGCGCCGCCAGGGCCGCGTTGCGCAAGTCCACGTCGCCGACCGCCAGCAACCGCCCCAGCACGGCCGGCGCCTGCGCGAGCCGCAGTTGGGCCGCGACTTCGACCGCCTTGCGCCGCGTTTCCGACGTCGCTTGGTCGTCGGCGGCCAGCGCGAGCACGTCGGCGCCGAGGGCCGCCAGGGCGTTGTCGCCGAGCAACGCGAGCGCGGCCGATTGCCAGCCGGGCTGGGCCAGCAGTTTCCGCACCGCCGCGATCAGCTCCGGTTTTCCCTTGAGTTCGCGCCAATTCGCGGGCAGGTTCGCCGCCAGCAGGTTCAGTGAAAGCCGCCGCAGTTCGGGCGCCGTTTGGTCGTCGGCGATCAGCCCGATCACCGCCTGGCCCGCCTCGGGTGAGGAGATCGCGCCCAACTGTTTCACCAGCACGATCCGCGAGGCATCGTCGAGGCCGCTTGCCGTCAGGCCGCGGAGCAGGAAATCCGAGGCGGCCTTGGGATCGAGCGCTTGCAACAGTTGGACCTTGTCGAGCGAAAGTCGTCCGGCCTTGTCGAGCGCCTGGTACAACTCGGTTTTGCGCTCGCCGGCCGCGATGTGGATCGCTTCCAGTTGGTAGCGATCCGTGCCTTCGTAGGTCGATGCCAGTTTCAGCAGCACTTCCAGGGGGCGCGGATCGCCGAGCTTGGGCAGGGCCAGTAGCAATTCGCGGCGGACTTGCGGCGACGGGTCGTCGGCCCGTGGCAGGATCGCGCCGGCATACTCGGCGCCGTGCCGCCCCAAAATGCGCACGGCCAAGGCGCGGAACGCCTGATTCTTGTCGTCGAGAGCCTCGAGCACCTCCCGCCGCGCCGCGCCGCCAATGCGGTCGAGCAGCCAGAGCGCCCGAGCGCGGTAGTTCGGCTCCTGGGACGTAAGCAGCTTCGCCAACGCCGGCAGGCTTGCCTGTCCTTCGGTCAAAAGTCGTTCGCGGGCCAGAAACTGCGTCGCCAGGTTCGGGTTCTTCAGCCCCTCGACGGCGTCGGCCACGTTGTCAAACGGGCCGGGCTTGCCGGCGCGGGTCAGCTTCGATTCGTCGGACGGCTGAAGCACGAAAATCCGTCCCTGGTCGGGATTGTTGTAGGCATGCCCGCCCACGCCGCCGTCGTACCAGTCGGAAAGGTACAGGCTGCCGTCGGGCGCCGCGCAGATGTCGTCGGGACGGAAGTAGTTGTCGTCCTTGCTGGTAACGAACACCCGGCTGGCGCCCTTCATGCCGTAGCCCAAGGGTTCATGCCGGTAAATCCGTACCTCGCGCGGGCCGGGGTCGGTATGCAGCGGCGCGTTCTTGTAATCAGAACCGAAGGCATCCCCCTCGTAATAGCAGATGCCGCAGGGCGAGCCGAAGCCGGTGACCAGCGTGGCCGGCACGAAACCGGGAACGTGGCCGCGGAAGTGCCAGTGCTCGCCGAAGGGCGTGCCGGGCGGCGTTTTCGCCGGCGGGCCACCGAACCAGCCATAGTTCCCACCTTCCATCAACCAGCAGATCCGCGCGCTGAAATTGCCGTCGTTGTCGTTGTCGCTGCAATACGATTCGCCGAAGGAGCTCACGCAAACTTCGTAGGGGTTGCGAAAATTGACCGCCACGGTCTCGAGGCGGCTCCCGTCCAATTCGCCGCGGAGCACTCCGCCCCATGGGAACCGGATGTGCGAGCCGTCGGTGCCCGTCACGTTGAAGCCGGTGTCGCCGTGGCTCATCCACCACTTGTGATCGGGACCGAGTACGAGGCTGTGGGCTCCGTGGTCGTGGTTGCGGCCGCCGAAACCGGTAAGCAGCTTCCGCGGCGGACCATCGGCCACCAGGTCGCCGTCCTTGTCCTCGTAAAGCCACAGGTCGGGGCTGGTCGCCACGTAAACCTGGTCGCCCGCCACGCAGATGCTCATCGGGCAAAAGATCCCCTCGGCGAAGACGGTCATCGTGTCGGCCTTGCCATCGCCGTCGGTGTCTTCGAGCACCTTGATCTTATCGGCCGGCGGATCTTTGGCCGCGCCGCGATACCACTGGATTTCGGCCACCCACACCCGGCCCTTGGTATCGACGTCGATCGCCGAGGGATTGGTGATCATCGGTTCCGAAGCGAAGAGCGAAACTTCAAAGCCCGGCGGAACGTCAAGCGAGCGAAGCTCTTCTTCCGGCGAATGTTGGGCACGGGCCGGATCGGTCCAGCCGATCAGTGCCGTTGAAGTCGCAAAAAACAGTGCGACAGGGCGAATCGTCATGCGTCGATACCAGGCGGGGGGCGGGGGATTTCAGGTCCAAGGGTCATTGTAGCTCAACGACCGGCTTCAAGGCTAGGATCGGCGCCCGATCCCGCTTCTGTAGGGAACGCCCTCCGTGGCGTTCCGTGCCCCGCCGGAAAGACGTCGCACCCGCTTCTCGGAACGCCACGGAGGACGTTCCCTACAGATGCATTTGCGTAGCAATCCCAGCCTCTAAGCGAACCGTCGTTTTCAATCGGGCGGCGAGGCGACGACCGGAACTCTTGCGAGTTCCGCCACCGACTAAAACCCCAAACCCGGCCCGTTGAGCACCGCGGTGCCGATCGTGCCATCGACCACCTGGAACATGGTCGGAAACCGGTCGCGCCAGCCGAGGTTGCCCGCCGGACAGTACTGACGCGAATTGCCCTCGATGGCCGCCACCGTCGGTATCCGGGCGGCCAGACTGGCCGAGTGCAGGAACGACGCGCCCGGGCAAGTCAGATCTTGCACGCACAGGAACATGCCGTATTTCTGGGCCGCCGCGCCCATCAGCAGCGCCTCGCTCTGCCCCTTGCAGGCTTTCAACGCCACCCCCGAATAGCCCATCTCGCGGCACAACAGCAAACTCTCGAAATCGACCAGCGATTCGTCGATCACAACCGGCTTGATCCGGGCCGCGGCGTGCATGCGGTTTTCGGGATTGGCCTTCAAATCGCGGTGCGTCGGCTGCTCGATGTAATGCACGCGCGACAATGCCCCCGGCGAACGCTCGCGCGCGCGAGCCAGGAATTCGAGCACGTAATCGACGTTGGCGCAGCGTTCGTTGAAGTCGAGCGAATAGTTCCATCGCGTACAACCGCGAGCTTGCTGCGCGGCGACGGCCACGCGCTCGACGGTGGCCACGCGGTCGACGTCCCAGGCCAGGTCGTCGCCGTTGAGCTTGATCTTGAGGTGGGTCAGGCCGTCGGCCGCGATCCACTGGCCCAGCGTGTCGGGCAAGCCGTCGCCGATGGGCGACTTGACGTCGGCCGCCGTCAACGGGTCGAGCGCGCCGATGAGGTGGTACAAGGGCATCCGCGGCTTCGGCTCGCGCAGCGTGTAGCGATCGAGGTACTCGCCTGCGAAGTCGTCGTTCAGGTAGGCCGCCAGGTCGCGGCTGACGAATTCGGCCCCCAGGGCGTTGTACGAATTCAAGCCCAGTGCCTTGCCGAAGGCGTCATGGACCGCGGCCTCGACCGGGCTGGCCACCACCATCTGCGCCAGACGCGGCATGGCCTCCGGCACGCCGGCCGCGCGGATGATCTCGTCGGCCGCCGTCGAGTGCGTTTCGGCCAGGTCGCGCGTGATGTCGAGCGGGTGGCCAAGGCCCTTGTATTGGCCGGCCTCGCGCGCCAGACGCAGCCCCAGTTCGGTCATCGCGGCCAGCGTCGCCTCGGCCGACAGGTCGCGCGTGGGCCAGCCCCAGATATTGCTGACCGGCATCGACCCGAAGCCCTGCCCGCGACGACCGTCGCGGGTTTCGACGTCGATCGTCACATGCAGCAATACGGCGTCGGTGACGACCCTGCCGCCGAATTTGATCGGCGCGCGAAAATCGAACCGCTCGGTTTCGGCGGCGACGTTGACGATTCGGATGTCGGTCGGCTTGGACATGGGACGGAAGTCAGTTGTCAGTTGTTAGGCGTTAGGCGTTAGGCGTTAGGCGTATCTCGTTCCCACGCTCCGCGTGGGGTCGGGCCGCGGTCCTTACCTCCTTTCTCCTTTCTCCTTATACGAGCCCCTTCCGGACGGCCCACACGGCGGCTTGCGTGCGATCGGTGACCCCAATCTTGCGGAGCACATGCTGCACGTGTTCCTTGACCGTTTCATAGCTGATGCCCAGCGCCCCGGCGATTTCCTTGTTGGTCAGGCCGAAGGCGAGTTGACGCAAGACTTCGCTCTCGCGTTGGGTCAACGGAACCTCGATGTCGCCCGCCACGCGCGGCGTGGCCAGCGCGCCCGTGACGCGGCGCAACTCCTCGCGGGTCCAGGCGTCGGCGCCGTCGGCCACGCGGCGGATCGAGTCCAACAGTTCTCCGCGGCTCATCCCCTTGAGCAGGTAGCCGGCGGCGCCCAGGGCCACGGCACGGGCCACGTAGGTTGGATTGTCGTAGGTCGAAAACATCAACACGGGCAGGTTGGGCTTGACCAGTTTGATGCGTCCCAGTGCGTTGAGGCCGTCGCTGTCGGGCATGCGAATGTCGAGCAACGCCACGTCGATGTCGTCGCGTTTTTCGGCCAGCCGCACCGCTTCGTCGCCGTTGCCGGCCTCGGCCACGATCATAATGTCGGTGCCGTTGACGATACTCCGCAGACCCGACCTCACCACTTCGTGGTCGTCGGCAATCAGTAGTCTGATGGGAGACTTTCTGGGCTCCGCCGTTTTCGGCTCCGCCTTGGGTTGCGCCGTCTTGGGTTGCGCCGTCTTGGGTTGCGCCGTCTTGGGTTGCGCCGTCTTGGGTTGCGCCGTCTTGGGTTGCTCCGTCTTGGGTTGCTCCGCTCGCTTTCTCACGTGATGGTCTCGCTAGGCTCGAAGTGGGAATGGTGGGCGGTGCCCACCCTACGTAGCGTGGGCTTCAGCCCGCGCCTCGGTTTGGTTGCAGCCGGTCGCTACGTTAAGATAGCAACACGAGTATAGCAGACCGATCCCCCCGATGGGCCATTTTGTTCCAATTTAGGGCCTACTTGGACAACGACCCGCTTCAAGGCTAGGATGATCCATTGGCTTCTGTGGGGAACGCCCTCCGTGGCGTTCCGTCCATCCGCCAACAACCGATCGAGAGGAGCCACGCATGGGCCGCCGCCAGCCGACGTATTTCATCACGACCCCGCGTTCGCTCGCGATCGGGCTGATGGTCTTCGCGACCCTCACGCCGCCCTCGGCCCTGATGGCCGCCGTCGAGGCCGAAGCCGGGCCCAAAGCCGAATGGGTGCAAAAACTGGCCGAGTCGGCGCGCAAGTCCGTGGTGATCATCACGTACACCGGACGAGACGGAAAGCGAGAAGGGCTGGGCACCGGTTTCATCGTCGGCGCCGACGGCCTGATCGCCACCAACCTGCATGTGATCGGCGAAGGACGCCCGATCGCCGTGCAGTTGGACGACGGCAAACGCTACGATGTCACCCATATCCATGCGACCGACCGCGCCGCCGACTTGGCGCTGGTGCGGATTGCCGCCGAGGGCCTGCCCACGCTCGAGCTGGGCGACTCCGACACGCTCAAGCAAGGGCAGTCGATCGTGGCCCTGGGCAACCCGCACGGCCTGACGCATAGCGTGGTGGCCGGCGTGGTGTCGGGCAAGCCCGAAATCGGCGGCCGGCCGATGATCCAGTTGGCGATCCCCATCGAGCCCGGCAACAGCGGCGGGCCCCTCTTGGATCTGCGGGGCCGGGTGCATGGGTTGTTGACGATGAAGTCGCTGGTAACGGCCAACCTCGGCTTCGCCGTGCCGGTCAACCGCCTGAAGCCGCTCTTGGAGCGGCCCAACCCCGTGCCCATGGAGCGTTGGCTCTTGATCGGAACTTTGTCGAGCGAACAGTGGACGCCACTGTTCGGAGCTCGCTGGCGCGGACGCGCCGGCAAGATCGTGGTGGAAGGCATGGGCGCCGGTTTCGGCGGCCGGTCCCTCTGCCTCTCGCGGCAAGCGGTCCCTCCGGCGCCCTACGAGTTGGCGGTCACGGTCAAGCTCGACGACGAGTCCGGCGCCGCCGGCCTGGCCTTCGACGGCGACGGCGGCGACATGCACTACGGCTTCTACGCCAGCGGCGGGAAGTTGCGCTTGAGCCGCTTCGACGGGCCCGACGTGACGAGTTGGCAGGTGCTGCGCGACGAAGCGAGCCCCCATTACCACGCCGGCGACTGGAACACGCTCAAGGTGCGAGTCGAATCCGACAAGGTGCTCTGTTACGTCAACGATCGGCTCGCCGTCGAGTCCAACCAGGTACGCGCCGGAACCGGACGCGCCGGCCTGGTTAAATTCCGCGCCACCCGCGCCGAGTTCAAACGCTTTCGCCTGGCCAAGGAGATCCCCTCCGGCCAACCGGCCGACGACGTGGTCGCGCGCGTCGAAAAGCTGGTGGCGGACATTCCGCCCAGCGGTCCCTTGGCTAGCGAGCTGATCGACCAGCTCGCGCCCGAGGCCGCGTCCGGCATGCTGGTGCTGCGCGAGCGCGCGAAGCGGCTGGAGCGGCAAGCGGCGCAGTTGCGGCGGCTGGCGTCGGTCGTGTACCAGCGCCGCGTTTTGGAAGAGTTGCGCGCCGCGCTGGGTCGCCCGGATGAAAAGCCCCAGCGGGAGATCGACCTGTTCCACGCGGCGCTCTTGCTGGCGCGGCTCGACAACGACGAGCTCGACGTCGACGCCTACCTGCGCGAATTCGACCGCATGGCCGACGAGCTTCGCGGCAAGCTTCCCCCGGACGCCGACGAACCGGCCCGGCTCGCCGCCTTGAACGATTACATGTTCGCCGCCAACGGTTTCCACGGCAGCCGCGCCGACTACTACAACCGGGCCAATTCGTACGTCAACGAGGTGCTCGACGACCGCGAGGGATTGCCGATCACGCTCTCGCTGGTTTACATGGAGTTCGCCCGCCGCATCGGGCTGAACGTGGTTGGCATCGGCCTGCCGGGGCATTTTGTCGTGATGCACATGCCGGCGGCGGGCGAGGGACAAGCGGCGGGCGAAGGACCAGCGGCGGGCGAGGGACAACTGATCGACGTTTTCGAGGCGGGCCAGCCGATGACGCGCCGGCAGGCCGACCAGATCGCGCGGGCGGCCACCGGCCGGCCGCTCGACGATCTTGGCTTGCGGCCGGTCGACAAGCGAGCGATTCTGGTGCGCATGTTGCACAACCTGCGCGGCATTGCCGGGCGGGGCGAGGACGTGCCCGGCATGTTGCGCTATCTCGACGCCGCCTTGGCCATCGAACCCGACTCGGCCGAGGACCGGATGTACCGCGCTTTCTTCCGTTTTCAGACGGGCGAGGGGCGCGGCGCCCTGGAAGACATCGACTGGCTCGTGGCCCACGAGCCCGACGGCATCGACCTGGGACGGGTCGGCGAGCTACGGGCGTTGATCGAGCGACAACTCTCGCGGGAATGACGGCCGATGGATGAAACAGGTGCGATCGAGGGCGTGATCTTCAAGGCGCTCAAGCCATTCAGCGACGCGCGCGGCTGGTTGATCGAGCTGTTTCGCGACGACGAGTTGGCCGCCGGCGATCGGCCGCGGATGGGCTACCTGAGCGAAACGTCGCCGGGCGTGGCGCGGGGGCCGCACGAGCACGTCGAGCAATCGGACTACTTCGTGTTCCTGGGGCCCGGCGACTTCAAGCTCTATCTCTGGGATGCTCGGCCCGCTTCGCCCACGTATCGGCGGCGGCGGACGGTGGTCGTGGGCGAGTCGAATCGCCAGGCCGTGCTGATACCGCCGGGCGTGGTGCATGCCTACCGCTGCGTCGGCGATCGCCCCGGCTGGGTGATCAATTGCCCCAATCGCCTCTATGCCGGCGAGGGTCGCCGGCGGCCGGTCGACGAGATTCGGCACGAAGACGAGGCCGATACCGAATACCTGCTGGACTAGCGGTCCCGTTGCCCAAAGTCCTCCAGCATGATATTGTGCCGACGGTTAAGACCACGCGCGTCTGCTATTGCGTCCACGTCACGGATCGACTTGGCGCGGGCGGGGAACCGGGCGATAATGTATGAGTACCGTGTTTGAACGATTGCCAATGTTCAAACGGTCACGAAACGGAGGAAGGTGCCATCGGCGACTACCCATCGAGTGCGGAGCGCCCTAACCTGCCAGATTTCGAGCGGCCACCGGTCGCCGAAGTGGCACTCGGGGTTCAATTTGAACCTCTGACTTCATTCCGGTCGATTCACGCGGGTGCGTTATGGGAAGTCTTCAAGCACCAGTTTCCCAACGTCGACGAGCAGCCACCGCTTGATCCGACGTTTGAACGGTTTGGCATCTCGCCCGAAGCCGTCCCGGCTTTTCGATTTGAAGTTTCGCAAGTTCCACAGGCTCCGAGGTGGTGGTTTATCAACGAAGGTCAAACAGAGTTGATTCAAGTGCAACGTGACAGGTTTATTCAAAACTGGCGAAAGATTGGCGATGGCGACATCTACCCGCGCTACGAGCGAATCAGGGCCGCATTCATCGATGGGATGAGTATCTTCGAGGCATTCTTGATCAATGCGGGAATCGGTCAAGTAGTCGCCAATCAATGCGAGGTCACCTACGTTAACGTCATTCCGGTGGGTGACGGCTGGACGGATCTCGGTGAACTTGATTCGGTCTTGACCGTCTTTTCTCGCCGGTATAGCGACGAATTTTTAGGAATGCCCGAGGATGCCAACCTGGTCGTTCGTTTTGCCATCCCGAGCGACGTGGGCGAGCCGGTTGGAAGACTCCATGTCGAAGCGCTGCCCGGTTGGCGACGCAGTGACGGCAAACAGGTATTGCGACTCACGTTGACGGCGCGCGGTGCGCCGCTTGGCGATGGCATCCATGGCATCTTGCGGTTCTTGGACGTTGGAAGATCCTGGATCGTCCGGGGGTTCGCGTCAGTAACCACGAAAGAGATGCACCAGATCTGGGGACGCAAAGGATGAGCACTGATACTCTTGACCTTGCCGCCGTAGCCCCCCCTGGCCTAACTGAACGCGATTGGCGCCCGAAGAAGGCCCCCGCTGTCGTTGGCCGGCATTCGATCCGAATCCACTGTATACCACGGCGCGGCGCGACCAGTACTGAATCTGAGCCAGCGCCTTGGTTGCAAGCTGCGGCCGATCGTGTTGCCGACTTGCTGATTCTTCCTGAGAATTGGGATTCGTATGGCGCAAAGCAAGTGAATGTCGAGCTTGCAGTTTCGGCCCTAAATCTCTTAACTCAGATCATGCGGGATGGAACCCCAGTACCATCCATTGTTCCGACGAATTCAGGTGGTATCCAACTTGAATGGCACAGGAACGGTGTTGACCTTGAAATCGAAGTGATTTCGGCTCGGAAATTCGGTGTGTTGTTTGTCGACCCGGCAAGCGGTGAGGAGCGGGACGAGGTTATATCTTCAAACCTTCGCACGCTCGCCCGTGCCATTGCCAGGCTCGGATAGCGAGACAATGCACCGAAACGAGACGGTCGATGGCCGGCGGCGACTATCGCGATGATTTGACAATCAGCAATGATGCCGTGCTTTGGCGCAACATTCCGCCGCGCCATTTTGTGCTGGATGAAAACGCAAGCGCCGTCCGCCCTTCATCCGCCGCCTTCATGGACGATCCCGATAATTCCCCGATGTCAGTGCTACTGGGTGACGAGGTTTTGAGTTCCGGTCGCACTGCGGAATCCATTATTGCGAACCTTGAAGGATTTGCCTTAGCCGAGTTCACTGCATCGGCCGTTAGGGAATGTGGCCAGTTGGTTGTCAGGGATCCGACCGACGAAGAACCCGCTCACGCGCTTGTCGTTGGCGACAAGAAAAAAAGGTCCATAAGAAGGAGAATTGCCGAGAATGCCAAGTGGCTGATCCCGCCGGGCCGGTCGTAGGCCGATCTTCAAGGCGCTCTCAAGCCATTCAGCGACGCGCGCGGCTGGTTGATCGAGCTGTTTCGCGACGACGAGCTGGCCGCCGGCGACCGGCCGCGGATGGGCTACCTGGGTGATCAATGAACCGCGAAAAAACGGCGATGGATCGCCGCACTCCAAAGACGACGCGTCGCGCGGGCGTAGAACCTGCCAAGTCGCGTCCGCGCCGCCGGATCTTGGTGGCCGCTTGCGCCGCGGCGGCCGCGTTTCTCATGTTGGCCGGCATCGGCCAGGCGAGCGGGGGGCGTAAGCCCCCTGTTGACACCGATTCCACGACACCAAGTCGTGGGAAGTCTCGCCATCGATGCCGCGCCGGACTAAGGACAAACAGGGGGCTAACGCCCCCCGCTCGCCTACGTCGGACGACGGTTCCCCGTGAGAAATGATACCCCAGGACGACCACCATGATGGCGGTGTGCTCGTCATTGAGCGAGGCCGTCCGCCCCAACGCCCAAAAACTGCACTTTCTCGCGGGGGGGGATTCTGAGATACTCCCGCCGCCGTGAAAATCTTCTTTTCCGTAGGCGAACCAAGCGGCGACCTGCACGCCGCGAACCTGATCGAGGCGATCCGCGCGCGGCGGCCCGACGCGCGCTTCGTGGGGTATGGTGGCCCGCGAATGGCCGAGGCCGGCTGCGAGTTGCACGCCGACCTCACGCTTTTGGCCGTAATGTGGCTGCTGCGCGCGCTGCTGAACTTGCACAAGTTCCTGGCCCTCATGGCCCGCGCCGATCGCTACTTCCGGCACCAGCGTCCCGATGCGGTGGTGCTGGTCGATTTTCCGGGCTTCAACTGGTGGATCGCGCGGCGCGCGAAGGCGCACGGCATTCCCGTGTTTTACTATGCTCCGCCGCAGATTTGGGCCTGGGCAAGCTGGCGCGTCAAGAAAATGCGGCGCTTCGTCGACCATGTGCTGTGCAGCCTGCCGTTCGAGGAAGCCTGGTTTCGCGGGCACGGCTGCAACGCCACCTTCACGGGCCACCCGTACTTCGACGAAGTCCGCCGTCGGCCGCTGGACCAGGACTTTCTCGACCGCGAAATCGTCAAGCCGGGCCCGCTGGTGACGATTCTGCCGGGCAGCCGCACGCAGGAGGTCGAGCACAACCTGCGCTGGTTCCTGAAGGCCGCCGCGCTCGTGCGCGAGGTGGTGCCCGACGCGCGGTTCGCCGTCGCGAGTTTCAAGCCGCGGCAGGCCGAAATCGCCCGCCGGCTCGCGGCCGCCGGCTCGCTTCCGGTGGAGGTCCATCTGCGGCGCACGCCCGAACTGATCGAGCTGGCCGACTGCTGCATGGCCGTCTCCGGCTCGGTGTCGTTGGAATTGTTGCACCACGGCAAGCCCACCGTGGTGCTCTACTGGATCAGCCGCCTGGCGTACCGGGTGCAAGGCTTTCTTCGCAAGGTGAAATACATTACGCTGGTCAATCTGCTCGTGGCCGACGAACTGTTCCCCAAGGACGTGACACCCTACGATCCGAGCCAGCCCGGCGCCGAGCGAGTGCTGTTCCCGGAGTATCTGACCTGCGAGGATCGTTCGCGGCAGGTGGCCGCGCATGTGATCGAGTGGCTCACCGACGAGGCCAAACGTCGCCGTCGCGTGGCGGAACTGGTGCGGCTCAAGGTGCGCGTGGGGCATGGCGGCGCTTCGCGCCGAGCGGCCGAGTATATCGTGCGTGTACTCGAAAGCCGTCCGCGGCCGATTCCACGGCCGCACTTCCTGCCCGGCATGCGGGTGGCCAGTAGCGGCGGGGCGATACTTCACGCGGCCGACCATGAGCGTGGAAAGGACCACCCTTGATCACGAAGATTACCGGCAAGCTGCTTCAGGTGGGCGACGACACCGTGACCCTCGGCATCGAGGCCTTCGAGTACGAGGTCCGCATCCCCGAATTCACGCGCCGCCAGTTGCAGCCGCAACTCGGCCAGGCGGTGAGTTTGCATACGATCGACTACCTGGAGGGAAACCCCACCCAGGGACGCCTCACGCCGCGGCTGATCGGCTTCTTGAGCGAGATCGAACGCGAGTTCTTCGAGCTGATTTGCTCGGTGGACGGCGTCGGGGTGAAGAAGGCGCTGCGCTCGATGGTCCGGCCGGTGCGCGAGGTGGCCATGGCGATCGAGGAGCAGGACGCCAAGCTGCTCTCGAGCCTGCCGGGCGTGGGCGCCGCCCTGGCGGAGCGGATCATCGCCAAGCTGCGGCGGAAGGTGCCCAAGTTCGCCTTGCTCGTCGCGCGCGACGAGCCGATCGCCGCGGACGTCGAGCGCGACGTGGTCGACGAGACTTTCGAGGTGCTCCGCCAGTTGGGCCATTCCGAAAGCGACGCGCGGCGGCTGCTCGACGCGGCGCTGCGAGCCAAAAAGAAGTACGCCGACGTCCAGGCCCTCTTGCAGGCCATTTACCAGCAACGGCACGGGGAATCGTAATGGCCGTAAGATCTATCGGGCGCCTTCGCGGGCTCCGAAAAAACTGGCAAAACCGTACCTGTACCGACAAGGAAATCCGTCTCGGCGGATTGCCCGGTCATAGACGTCCCAAGACTTTGCACCACGTCGCGCGCCGTCGCACCGTTCGCGTCGAATCTTTCGTCGGGTAAAGGTACGGTTTTGCCAGTTTGTCGCGGCCGCGCGGCGGTCGGTGGTCTTCGAGCGTGAACCGCAAACTGGACGGAGGCTGATCACGCTCTCCCTCGGCGACCACGCATTGCGTTTGGATCAGGTAGCGCAAGTCGGGGTCGGGCCTGCGTTGCAATTTGGGTTATTTGACCCCGAATGATACGGAGGAGACGATTTTACGTGCGGATTCGCACGGAATTGCCGAAGCGCCGCGCCGACGCAGACGGCCGGGGTGCTTTTCTATGGGGCGTGGCGGCGTTCGGCGTGGGCGCTAGCGCAATTGACGCGCACCGCGGCGGGCAAAATCGCGGCGCGTGCTGTTTTTTTGTTCACAGGGGCGCAACGGTCGGTCTAGGTGGAGGACGATACCCATGGCGGACAAGGATTCGGAAGCGATTTTGGTTCACGCAGCTCGGCGCGGCGCGCAATATCGCGAGCTTTCATTCCAGGCGATTACGTTGGAGACGTGGCGCGAGATCTTAAACGTCGCGTACGAAGAGGCGCCTCTTGGGGACGACCGCGCGCGCATTTGGATCCAGCGCACGATCGGCCTCGCCAACGCGGCGCGCATCGAGCGCGCAGCGAGGGCCATCGCCGAGCGCGTGACGCTCGTCGACGTGCTGGAGGCCTCCGAGGCGGCGCGGCGCGCGATTTTCCTCGGCCAACAAATGCCTCTCGAGGACGTCGCTGGCGCCGCAACCCCGCCGCCCAGCACTGAGCCGACGTACTGGTCGGTCATATTCGAGGTCGTGACGCCTGCGGCGTGGGAGCGGCTGTTGAACGCCGCGTCGTCCGCAGCGCTCGGCGGCGACCCGAGGGCGCGCGAATGGATTGCGAGCGTGCTCGGCGCGGACGGGGCGATTGACGAGCTCGGCCGTGAGGACGCTGGATCGAGCTACGTGACAGCGTCGACGCTCGCAAGCGCGCTCGAGCGCGCGAGCGCGCGAGCGCGCCTCCGCGGCGCGCCGCGACTCAGTGCAACGCGCGCTTCCGCCAACGTTTTAGTATTGCGGACGAGGGGGCGACGCGCGCCGCGAGATTCGCACGCCGCCGCCGGCCGCCGTGAGGTGCCTCCCAACGAAGAAACTGGCAAAACCGTACCTTTACCCGACGAAAGATTCGACGCGAAGGGTGCGACTGCGCGAGACGTGGGAGAAAGTCTTAAGCCGTCTAAAGCCGGGCAATCCGCCGAGACGGATTTCCTGGTCGGTACAGGTACGGTTTTGCCAGTTTTTTCTTGCGCAGTTTCGGCTGCGCCGAAGCCGCGTTTTGCGCGCGCAGCACAGGGCGATCCCGACACGTTAGTGTACGGTTGGTAGCTGTTTTGGGGTGGTTTGAAAATGATCCACGTAGCTTTGGCCCCAGCAAGGGGGCCATGTCCCGCTCGAAATCGCGCTTTGCGACGGCAAGCACCACGATCAGCGGAACCGCCGTCAGCGCCAGTCGGATCGCTGCCAGGCGCCACGGCTTGGCCCTGCTCAGCGGCGGTATTTCCGTGGCCCAGCACAAGAGCGGGGCAAGCAGCACGGTCAACGCGCTCGCGGTCGAAAGTCCCCCGAAAAACCGCCCGATGAACAACAAGCCGAATAGACCGACCAGGCCGATTCCGATGGTCCCTTGCGGCGCGCGGCTTGGGGCGAGCCAACGTGCCGCGAGGCTGGCCCCCACGAGGGCCGCGGCGGTGGGCAGTGCCGCCTCACCTCCCGCCACATAGCCCGCCATCATCACGGTGACGCCCCCGCACAGGGCCGCCTGCGAAAGAACGAGCGGAATGGAGATGCCCGCACGGCGATCCGACAACCAACCGAGCAAACCCCACTCGGCCGCCAACAACGCGCCTCCCAGTGCCAGCGCGGCGCCTGCCTGCCACGCCGTCCCTGGGCTTCGATGACCATCCAAATATACGGACCCGTGCAATAAAATCCTTCCGATCGCCGCGGCCAAACTCATCCGCAAGATCCAGGCGAGCCATCGCGGCACGCGCTGGAACCCGGCAATCAACTCGATGGCGATGACGGCGGGCAAGACGATCGTTAGAAACCGGTCGAGGCCGTTTGCCGGCGGCCACGACAGCGGTAATTGCAGCACCTGGCAACCCAGCGAAAGGCCCAGGCCAATCGCCAGGACGCTGGCGGAATTCAGCCTCGCCGCGCCCGCGGGCCGGCCTGCGCGGGATGCCCCACGCGGCGCTCCCGAATTCTTGCGAATCCGGCTACGCGAGCGAATCCGGCTACGCGAGCGAATCCGGCTACGCGAGCGAATCCGGCTACGCGAGCGAATCCGGCTACACGCGCGAATCCGGCTACACGCGCGAATCCGGCTACCGCGGCCGAGCGCCAGGACGAGGAGCGCACTGGCGCCGGCGGCGGCCGCGATCGCCTTCAGTTGCAGGAATGGATCGGGCATTCACTATTTCCGCGTCCCTTCGAAATCGATCATGATGAGGGCCTCGTCGCCGATCAGACCGATGTTCTTCTTGTCGAAACCGAAGTCGCTGCGCTTGAGCTTGAGCTCGGTTGAAAATCCGGTTCGCTTCGTCCCCATGAACTCGATCTCCTTTCCCCCGTGCAAGGCGAAGGAGATTTTCTTCGTCTTGCCGCGCATCGTGAAGTCGCCCGTCACTTCGTAACCCCCCTGGATGGCCTTGACGCTGGTGCTCTTGAAGTCGATGGTCGGAAACTGCTTCGTATCGAAGTAATCGGGCTGCCGCAGGTGCTCGTCGCGCCCTGGGTTGCCGGTATCGATGCTGTCGGCCTGGATCGAAAGCTCGAACGTGGACCGGGCCGGATCCTGCCGGTCGAGCGAGTATTTCCCCTCGACCTCGTTGAACCGGCCATGGATCCAACTGATGTCGAGATGCCGCGCCTTGAAGCTGACCGAGGAATGGACCAGATCGAACGTGTACTCGTCGGCCGCCGCGGCCGTTTTGACGTCGCCCAGTCCAATGCCGCCCAGACCGATGCCAACCACGACCGTCATGACGCGTGCCGGGAAAACTCGAAGCATGGGATAGTTCCTTTCAAAAGGGGTTCAGGGGATGTTCATTCGCTCCGCCGGCAGGCGGCTTCGCACGGTATCGTATTCGCGGCGGGGCCGCAATTCAACCCGCTCGCCTCGTGGGCACCAGCCCAATAAGGTGGTGGCTGGTGGCAGAGCGTAAGCGATGCCCCGGCTCAATAAGGTGGTGGCTGGTGGCAGAGCGTAAGCGATGCCCCGGCTCAATAGCGACCGGGGCATCGCTTTAGGCTCTGCCCCAGCCACCGTGAATATCTCGAATGTCTCATGTGCCGGTTTACGTCCTGGGGCGCCGATGGGTAAAATAGAAAATAGACTGCACGCCGGCAAGTAATGATACATTCCCGGTGGCTGGGGGTCGATTCGGTGCCGGGGCATCGCTTAGGCTCCGCCACCAGCCACCGCCATCGCAAGGATCTCCCCCATGCCCAAACACTTGCAACGACAGATCGAACAGTTGAAGCAAAAAGTGCTGTTCGAAGGGTCCATGGTCGAGGGCGCCATCGCCAACGCCGTGGCGGCGCTGGTTCATCGCGACGACGCGACCGCGCGCAAAGTGCTGGAGGAGGACGCCGAAATCGACCGCATGGAGGTCGACGTCGAGGAAGATTGCCTGAAAATCCTGGCTCTCTATCAGCCCGTCGCCGGCGACCTGCGGTTCGTCGTGGCCGTGCTCAAGATCAACAACGACCTCGAGCGGATGGGCGACCTGGCCAAGAACATCGCCAAGCGGGTCTTGTTCCTGGCGCGTTCCGACCGGGTTGACGTGGCAATCGACTTCCGGGCCATGGCCGCGCGCGCCCAGGACATGGTCCAGCGCAGTCTCGATGCGCTGGTCGGGGGCGACTCGGCACTGGCCCATCGGGTGCGGCAGGACGACGACGAGCTCGATGCCATGCGGCGCACCATCCACGAGCAAATCCGCGCCGCCATTCGCACCAACCCGGAGCAGACCGAAACGCTGATGAAGCTCTATTCCGTCGCGAAACACCTGGAGCGGCTGGGCGATATGGCCTGCAACGTCGCCGAGGACGTGATTTACATGGTCGAGGGCGACATCGTGCGACATCGGGGCGAGGAGTGAGGCGTTAGGCGTTAGGCGTTAGGCGTTAGGCGTTAGGCGTTAGGCGTTAGGATCCCAGCGGCGTTGTTCTTGCGGCGGGGCTCAACGATACTTCACGCGGCCGACAATGAGACATTTTGTCACGAGAAAGTGGTGGCTGGCGGCAGAGCGTGAGCGATGCCCCGGCTCGATAGCGACCGGGGCATCGCTCACGCCCTGCCCCAGCCACCGTGAATGAAATCTGGGCCCATCCGCTGGTCCTTGGCCAAGAACTCCCGACCTTACCCATCTGGCTCAGTCAGGAGCAGGCCATCTCGCTTGATTTGGAAGCAAGCTACCAGGAGGCATGCCGGGTTCTCCGTATCCACTGAGTAGGGTGGGCACCGCCCACCACCCAACGGCCCGGTGGCCACGAAGCGGCCGAAACGACGTTCCCACGCGGAGCGTGGGAACGTGTCCTTTCGCGGAGCGAAAGGCGACCTGACGAGCGGCCGAAACGACGTTCCCACGCGGAGCGTGGGAACGAGGAATCGCCTGACTTTCCCCAATGCGCTTTTTCCTTGACTTAAATGTTAGTCCTGACTTGAATGGAATCTAGCACGATCCCCCCATCTTTCTCGGTGTTTGCGCCGGGTTGGATCGTGCTCAAAAGGGGGGGAGCGGTTCATGCCAGGATGGCCGTCTTGTCGCAAGTCATTGACGCCAGAAGAGGTTGCTTTCAAAAATGAGCGTTTTCAGCCGTTCCAGCGCGCGAGCGCTGCGTCGTTTCGGTATGTGGGGCAGGGCTCTCGGTACGTCGGGCAGGGCTCTTGGTACGTCGGGTAGGCGCCGCGCGGCATCGCGGCTGGGACGGGCGCGAAACGACCGTTTCGAGCGCCGCCGTTTGGGCCAAATTCGTCGGCCGGAGCCGCTGGAGCAACGGCAGTTGCTCACCTGGGTGGCCGTGGTGGCCAACGGCCAATTGAATGTGTCGGAATCGGCCGGCACCATCGGCCAGGCCGGCGCCACGGGTGTCTTGGAAGTCAATCCAGTCACCAACGGCATCATGCTCGACGGGAACAACTCGGGCCAATTCGTTTTCACAGGCGTGACCTTGGCGACGCTGACGGCCCCCATCCAGATCAACGCCGGTTTCTCGCGCGGGTCGCACTTCATCATCGACAACACGGGCGGCGGTTTCTTCAACCTGACGGGCTTCGTTCCCTCGGCCACCACACCCACGTTCACGTACAACGGAGGTAGCGCTCCGCAGAGCAACAGCAGCCTGGCGGTGCTGGGCCGTGCCAGCATGGACGACCAGTACACGATCAACAACCCCGTCCAGAACGGCGGTAATCTGCTGGTGTCGGAAACGCAACCGAACACCCTGGTGCAAATCAATGAGTTCGTGACCTACGCGGGGGTCAGCGGCAACCTGTCGCTCGACGGCAAGGGCACCTCCGGCGCCGGCCTGGGCGACTCGCTGACGCTCAACAGCGGTGGGGGAACCTGGACGATCGGCCACGACACCACGACGAGGACCGGCTACGACCCGCCGACCGGGTTACCCAGCATCGTGGGCCCGACGGCGCCCCCGCTGCCAGGCCAGCCCCAGCCCAAGCCCGGCACCATCGGCCAGATTCTCTACAACAACTTCGCCGATGCCCCCCTGCTTGGCCTGACCGTCAACGCGACGGCAACCGACACCATCAACGTCAAATCCACGGCGACGCTGACTACAATCAACAGCGGCGCCCAGGTCACCGTCAACGAGCCGCTGTCGAGCAACGTCGTCGTCAACGGTTCCGGCGGCGTGTTGACGGTCTTGGGCACCGGCAACGGCGACCAGATTTTCGTCGGGCCGTCGCAAGACCCGAACTACGGACAAAACTACCAGACGATCTCGCGGGTCGCCGCCTCGTCGTTAGGCAACCCCGACCTGATGGCCCAACCCGATCCGCCCCAAAGCGCGCACCTGGGGGGCGACATCAACATCCTCGATCCGGCGACCGGCCCGTCGATCAGCTTTCTGAACGTGGCCGGCTTTGGTGGCAATAACGTGTTCACGGTGCAAGTCCCGGCCGTCAACGAGGCCCCCTACCCGAACTTCACGCTCCCCAAGATGGCTTTTTTCGGCGACCTGCCGCCGAACTTCGTGCTGCAGCCGGGCACCACGCCCCCAGCCCTGGGCAACAACCGCTTGCGGGTCTATGGCAACCGGCCGGTGGCGAACCTTACGCTGGGGGCCGACACGATCCGGGTCGGCGATTACGGCACCGACCCGATTCAGATGGTGCAGATGCAATCGCTGGTGATTTACGGGCTGGGCGGCAACGATTTGCTCGCCAACGATTCGGTCGGCAACCAGGCCCTGAGCCTGCCCCCCGTACCCGCCATGCTCATCAGCGGAAACGCCGACCCCGACCACGATTACGACGTCGACAGCGTGGCGCCCGGAACGACGCTCAACGACTCGAACGATTCCAACGTCAGCACCGACGGCTCGACCTTGATCAGCGGCGCGGGAAACGATCTGCTGCTGGGCGGGGCGGGAAAAAACGTGATGACCGGCAACGACAAGCTCGGCGCGACCACCTATTTTTTCCCGCACCAGGACGAGTTCGGCACCATCTACGACGTCGGCGGATCGACGATCACCAGCGGCGCCGGCAGCGACACGGTCGTGAGCGGCGACCGCGCCGCCCAGTCGCTCACCGATCAGGGCGACCTGGACAAGGTATCCGGCTTCAACACCGCCACGGCCGGCAAGGTCGGCACCGTGATCCCCACCGTGCCCGCCACCAACCCGACCGCCTATCTCTACCAGCCGACCGCCGCCCTGCTGGCCGAGGAACAGGCCTTCGCCACCAACAAGGCCGCGCTGGACGAATTCGGCTCCAACGTCAATTTGCGCGCCCAATTCACGACCTACACCGCCTTCGTCGGCCGGGCCTACGAATCGTACCTTATCGACCGCAACGGCCGCACCACCGTCTCGCCGTCGGAACTCGCCTACTGGGTCGGTCAGAACCTCCCGATCGAACAGATGATGGCCCAGATCCTGGCTTCCGGCGAACGCCGGCAGTTCGACGCGCAATCGACCACCTGGGCGCGCGACATGATCTTCGACACCACCGGACAGGCGGCCACGAACGACCAGATGAACACCTACGCCCTGCCGCTGATCAATCAGGGCGATACGCAGGCCTTGCGCTACAGCCTGGCGCTGCAGTTCCTGACCAGCCCCGATGGCCGCGACGCGCTGATCAACCAGATGTACGCCGATTTTTTCCCCGGCAATCTGACGCCCAGCGCCGGCGACCTGCAGGCGATCCAGGCCGAGCTCGCCTCCGGCACTCCGCTGTCGCAGGTCGCGACCATGCTCTTGCAAAGCGGCGGGAATTACGTCAACAGCGTGGTGGCCAAGAGCGCCGGCGAAATCGGCTACATCGGCAGCCTCTACAACGATCTGCTCCAGCGCGACAACAACTTCGGGATCGACGAGTTGGCGTATTGGGCGGGTCAACACGCCGCCGGCGTCAGCAACCAGCAAATTACCGTCGAACTCTTGAATTCTCCCGAACACCGCGCGTTCGTGATCAACGCCGATTACCAGCGCTACCTGCTGCGGAGCGTCGATCCGGCGGGCCTGGCTTTCTGGCAAAGCTTCCTGGCCGGCGGCGGAACCGAGGAGGAACTGGTGTCGTCGATCGCCGCCTCGCCCGAATACTACGCGCGCAGCGGCGGCACGTCCGCTTCGTTCATTTCCGCCTTGTACCGCGACGTGCTCCAGCGGAGCACCGCCCCTGGCCAGAATGAAATCGACTACTGGATCGCCACGCTGGCCGATTCCAGCCGCGGCGCCGGGCAGGCGCGGGCCGACGTCGTGACGCAGTTCCAATTCAGCGATGAGTTCCGGATCGCGCAGACCAATCAATGGTTTACCCAGTTCCTGGGCCGATTGCCCTCGCAGACGGAGTTGGGCAACGCGATGTCGTTGTTCCACGCCGGAGAGACGCAGGAGCAAGTGGAGGCCACGATCCTGCTGGGCATGCGGACGTTCGGCGCGCCCGTGGTGCTGATTTGATGAATAAACTACAACCACCCGCTTCAAGGCTAGGATTGGCAACCGAGCCCGAATCTGTAGGGAACGCCCTCCGTGGCGTTCCGTGTCCCGCGAGCAGACGTCGATACGCGCTTCGCGGAACGCCACGGAGGGCGTTCCCTACAGAGTCCGCCACGGAGGGCGTTCCCCACAGAGTACGCCACGGAGGGCGAAACACGAATTAATGCTTGCTTCAGGTTGTCCCCGTGAGCAGAATCGTGAGGCACCCCCTCACGGCGCCTGCCAGTGGCGTCTGCCTTGCGGGAACGGCCCTTTTCGAGGAGATTGATCGATGCGGATCTGGAGTTCGATTCACCCCATTCATGACTCCGACCACCGGCGCGACCGGCGGCGCTCGTCGCGGGCACGCGCCCGGCGCCGCGCGTCGTTGGGTCGTCGCGGACTGGCGTTGGAACGAGTCGAAGACCGGCTGCTGTTGACCAGCGGCCCGCAACTCATTTCGATCATTCCCGACGCCGGCGGGTTGCTGTTGCCGGGCCAAACGCTCAACGTGGCGCCCAGCGAGCTGACCTTCCGCTTCAACCAGGGGGAAGTGATCAATCCGGCCACGCTCTCGGGCATCGAACTGGTGCGCAGCGGCGGCACCGGCACGTTCAACAACGCCAACGACGTGCCGATTCTGCCGGGCTTCGTCGGCGTCGACGCGACGCAAAAGAACGAAGTCGTGATGCGCTTCAGCGCGCCCTTGCCCGACGACCTGTACCAGATCATGATCGTCGGCGCGGGCGCCAATACGCTCATGGACACCGGCAACGTCAGCTCCGGCGGCAGCACGCCGGCCGCCGCTTTCAACGGCGGCGTGAACTACACGCAAGACTTCCGCCTCAACCTGGCTCCCCAAGTGCTGGCCGTGGTGCCCGAGCCGTTCACGACGTTGACGACCGGCGTCAAGGAGCCGTTGAACAACCAGATCGACGTCTACTTCAACCAGCCGCTCGATCCGGCGTCGGCCAACGATCCGGCCTTCTATCAACTCATTCGCACCCAGAACACCGCCACCACCGCCGACGACGGCGCGCCGATCTTGCCGCAAAGCGTGACCTACACCGATACGCCCAACCCCGACGGCACGGTCACGCACGAGGCCGTGCTCATCTTCAACGGGCCCTCCGGCGCGGCAGACCCCAACGCCATCCCCGACTGGTTGGCGCAAGACGCCGCCAAGAACGCGAACCTGACGAACCCGACGACCGGCGTCGTCAACGAGGCCTTCCGGCTGCGGATCGGCAACACCAATCAGCCGTTGCCGTCGCCGGCGGTCGATACGGTCGCGTCCCCAGCCGCCCACACCCTGAGCAGCAGCGGCGACACGAGCCCCGGTTCGGCCGTGGTTTCCACGACGAATACCAGCGGCATGTCGGTCGGCGACATGGTCAAGGTCGTCGGGGCGGGTTCCAACGGCGCCGATCTTTACTCGACGATCGCGAGCGTCGATTCCACGACACAGTTCACGCTCAAGGCGAACGCGGGCGCGACCACGACCGCCGCGTCGATCATCGACTACGGCCAAGCGCCTGGAAACACGTTCAACACCGCGCAGAACACGGGCACGCTCAGCGGTCAAACCCAGATTCTGACCTCGGCGATCGCGCCTTTGGCCGACAACCCGAACCTGCTTTTCCCCGGCGGGGCGATCGGAGCGGGCATTCGCAACATCCCGATCGAAAGCCACTTGCAAGGCGGCACGTCGACGGCCCCCGGCGGCGTCACGACCATCTACTACAATTTCCAGAAGAACTACGGCACGGATCCCTCCGGCAACGTGCTCTCGAACCAGATCCTCAGTTCGCCCCAGCAAATGCAGGACGTGCGCGACATCATGGGGCTGTTCGCCTATTATTCGGGCGCCAAATTCGTCGAGACCACCAGCGCCACCAACTCGCCGGCCGGCGCGCTGAACATCACGGTGGTCACGGGCGATATCCGCGCCGTGCAGGCCTCGATCCCCGCCACCTCGCAGAACGGCATCGAGGGAAGCACCTCGCTGGTGTCCACCGCCGCGATCATCAACGGCAACGTCAACTGGGGCGCCAGCGAGTACGGCGGCGCTTTTTTCGTGATGGCCATGCGCGAAATCGCCAGCGCCCTGGGCCTGGGCAGCGCCTTCGAACTGCCGGCCGGCAACGTCACCGGCGTCACGGGCAGCGAAAACCCCAACCAGACGGCCCAGACGGCCCCACCGCCGGCGCCCGTCCAGCCGCCCGAACCGATGTTCCCAGGCTACGGCGACATCAGCGCGCTCGATTACCTCTACCGCACCGACAGCAAGGCCATCGATCTCTACAAGTTCCAGGTGCTCACGCCGGGGAACTTCAGCGCCGAGACCTTCGCCCAGCGGCTGACGCCCACCAGCTCGCTGAACACGGTGCTCACCTTGTACAACCAACTCAACGCGCTGGGCGTGCCGGCCAACGGCGGCCAGGCCGTCGCCGCCGCGCAAGCCGCCTTGGGCGCGCCGTTGACGTTCACGGTCAACGACCCCACCCACCCCGTCGGCGCCGGCGTGACGTTCGAGTTCAACGACGGCTATTCGCTGCAATTGCCCGCCGGCGCCACGGGCTCCTCGTTGAACGGCGAGAGCTTTACCCTCAACGACGGAACGCAGACCATCACGTTCCAGTTCACGGATTCGGCCACGCCTCCTCCCAACATCAACGGCGGCAGTATCGTCTACATCGCGGTCAACCCCGGCGATACGTTCGACACCGCGGCGAATGCCCAGGCGAATCCGCCGCAACTCGGCCTGACCGGCAAGTTGGCCGCCGCGATCAATTTCGCCGTCAAGAACGACAACCTGGGCAGCGGCATTTCCGCCTCGTACCTCGCCGACGGCGCCGGCGTGGTGAACATCGGCGGCGGCATCGGCTTCACGACGACGTTCGCCCCCGACACGACCGGCATCACGCTCGCCGGCAGCCCCGCGGCCACAACGCCCGGCGCCTTTCTGGTGCGCTACGCTCCGGCCGACAGCCAACACCAATTGGCCATCGACCTGGCCCACGCGCTGAACGACACAGGCTACTCGTTGGCGCTGCCCAGCGAGGCGACCGGCGCCTCCGTCAACGGCCAAACCTTCACGCTGGGCGATGGCACGCAAACCATCACGTTCCAGTTCACGACCACGCCCACTCCGAACAGCGCGAAAACGGTCTACATTGTGGTCAATCGGACCGACACGGCCGGCACGCTGACGGCCGACATGGTCGCCGCCATCAATATCGCCGTCACGGACGATCACCTGGGCGGCGGCATCTCCGCCAACCTGGCCGGCTACGCGGATGTGGTCCAAATCGGCGGCGGCGCCGCCACCACCTTCAGCGCCGGCACCTCCGGCATCGCGCTGGCCGGCTACAACACCGGCGCTTTGAACCTCACGGCCACCGCCGAGCTCAACCAGGTGCGGATCGCCGGACCGATCACGGTCGACGTCAGCGGCACGACGTCGGGCGGCGCGCCGTTGCTCCCCGCCACGATCGTGCGCACCATCATCTCGCGCAACGACAACTACTACGGCACGGATTCCGCCATCAACCTGCCGCTCACGCCGGGCTATTACTACGTGGCCGTGAGCGCGTCGGGCAATACGAATTTCGACCCCAACGTGGCTGACAGCGGCTGGGGCGGCACCAGCAACGGCGCCTACGAACTGCACCTGAATTTCCGCCCCAACGCGGTCGATAGCCTGGTAAGCCTGGTCAGTCCCGTTGGAACGGGTCTGAATGTTTTGGGCGGCGATTCGCCGCAACCCCTCAACGGCGACCCCAACGGCGCGGGCAGTTCCTCCGGCGGCGGCACGGGCGGCGGCGGCACGGGCGGCAGCGGCACGGGCGGCAGCGGCACGGGCGGCAGCGCCTACAACTTCTGGTTCAACGTCACCGACGTGAACCACACCTTCTACGTCGACAAGGCGCCGCCCACGACGACCTCGGGCCCGCTGGGTTCGTACACCAACCCGTTCACCACGATTTCCGCGGCCCTGGCGTCGGGCGATCTGCAACCGGGCACGAACCTGCGGATCGAGGGCGATCTGCCCGCGAATTTCACCAGCCTCGCGCCGGGGCAGCAACAGCAGGACCTGCTCAACGCTCCCTCCTACGACATCGGCACCGAGAACTTCGCGCACCAGAACGCCATCCTTCCCGACGGGGCCACGTTCAACGTCCCGCGCGGCGTCACCGTGATGATCGACGCCGGAGCGATCTTCAAGATGCGGCAATCGTGGATCGACGTCGGCACCTCGGCCGTGAACATCGACCGCAGCCAGGGCGCCCTGCAAGTTCTGGGTATTCCGGGCGAGCAGGTGATCTTCACCTCGCTCAACGACACGACCGTCGCCGCCGGCTCCAACAGCCTGGCCGGCGACCCCACGCGCAGGGGCGACTGGGGCGGCATCCTGTTCCGCCAGGACTCCGACCTCGCGCCGCTGGGCATTTTCCTCAACTACGTCAACGAGGCCAGGCTGCAGTGGGGCGGCGGCCAGGTGCTGATCAACGGCCAGCCCACGGTGGTCGATCCCGTCGACCTGATCAGCTCGCGACCGACGATCACCAACAACACCATCCTGGACTCGAGCGACGCGGCCATCTCCGGCAACCCGAACTCCTTCGCGGACACCACGTTCCAAAGGGACATCACGATCACCGCCCAGGCCGGGGCGCAAATCGCCGACGGCCAGACCTTCCAGATTCACGGCCAGACGTTCGAGTTCGACAGCAATCCGTCGAGCTCCGGCACGCCCACCGTGCTGGCGGGCAACGTGCCGATTTTCTTCCATTCCAGCGACACCCCCAACCAGATCGCCGTCGACATGGCCGAGGCGATCAACGGCGCCCAGTTGGCCCATCCCGCCGTGCAGGCCGCCGTCACCGGCGCCCAGCTCACGCTGACCAATACCCAGATCGATTCCCCCGTGGCCCTCAATACGGTCCTGGGAGGCTTCATCACCAACGGCTGGGCCTTCGCCGTCAACGGCGTGGTCTTCGAGTTCAATAACGGCGGCAAGCTGCTGAACCCCAACGCCGTGCCGATCAGCTTCTCGAGCGGCGACTCCGAGAAGCAAGTCGCCCAGGAAATCGCCGCGGCGATCAACCTGCGCTCGATCGACAACGGCAACGGTCAGCTCGTTTACGCGCAGGCCGTCGCCACGCCGAACAGCCAGGGCCTGCCGCAGGCGCGGGTCGACCTCATGAACACCAGCGACGTCAACCTGTCGCTGCCCAATACCAATCTGCCGAATCCAGGCTTCAGCCTGAGCCTGATCACGCCCATGTCGATCGACGTCTCGGGCGACGTCAATCCGGCCACGGGGGCGAACGGTCAGCCGGTTTTGCTGAGCGTCGCCGACGGTCAGAGCTTCACGGTCAACGGCCACGTCTTCGAGTTCGACAGCGGCTATACGCTGGTCGTGCCCGCCAACGGCGCCCTAGGCATCACCGACGGCACCCAGTTCGGCCTTTCCGACGGCCTGAATACCATCACGTTCGTGTTCTACAAGGAGTCGGGGCACACCGCGCTCACGGGCCAGGTGCTGATTCCGTTGAACACCAACGATTCCGCTGACCAGGTGGCGGCGGACATGGTCAATGCGATCAACAACTCGGGCCTGGCGAACCTCTTCGCCCGTTCGCTCGGCAACGGCCTGGGCCAGGTCAACATCGGCGGCAACGCCGCCACCACCTTCTTGCCCGACAGCGGCACGATCATGCTCAAGCTCGGACAGGCCGGCGACGTCGAACGGCCCGGCGCCCAGATCCCAGGCGCCATCGCCGTTCCCTTCTACCCCACCATGTCCACCGCCCAGCTCGCCGCGGCCATCGGCACCGCCGTCAGCGCCGCCGGCATTGGCGTCTCGGCCAACGTCGTTGTCAACTCGTCGAACGTGCAGCAGCCCCAGGTCGTGTTTCAGAACGTCAATTCGCTGCTCCCCAACCCCAGCGCCCTCGACGTCAGCGGCGAACTGCAAGCCGCCGGACCCCAGGCTGGAATGCTCTACGCGCTCGACGGCCAGAGCTTCACGCTCAACGGCTCGGTCTTCGAGTTCAACAGCGGCTATACCTTGCAAGCGCCGGCCAACGGCGGCGCCGGAATTGCCGCCGCGTTGGCCGCCGGAATCACACCCACGTTCAGCCTCAGCGACGGCGTCCACACCGTCAACTTCATCTTCTACACCAGTAGCGGCACGCCCCCCGCGCCCCAGCCCAACAACCAGGTCGGCATTTTGTTCAGTTCGACCGATACGGCGGACATGGTGGCCGGCGAAATCGCCACCGCGATCAACCACGGCGTGTTCACCGCGCTCGGTTTCAGCCTGGCCGGCATCACGGCCACGCCGCTGGGCCACGGCACCGGCCAGGTCAACGTCGGCAGCGGGCACTTCGGCACAGGCGCCGGCCGCGCCAACCTGCCCAACTCCCTCTCCACGGTGTTTTCGCCCGGCAGCGGCCAGATCACCGCGACCGGCCAGCCGGGCGCGCAGATCCCCGGCGCCTTCGCCGTGCCCTTCGTGCCCTTCGACGCGACGGATCCCACGCCGCTGACGACCTTGGCCAACGACATCGCCACGGCCATCAACGACGCCGCCATCGGCGTGGTCGCCCAGGTTTCCACGACGAACCCCAGCCTGGTGCTGTTCCAGCACGCGTACTCGCTCGTCACCAGCGCCACCTTGGGCACGCGCTCGCCGCTGGCGGTGCAGACCGACCCCGTTTTCGTCTACGGCGCCGACGCGCTGCCGCTGTCGCTCAGCAACAACTTCTACACCGCCGATTACGCGCGCGTCGGTCCCGACGTCCACGGCAACACGCTGGCCGTCAACCTCACGCCCGTGCTCAACACCGTGGCCGCCGGCGTCGGCGGCATCGTCGACGGTCAGCAGTTCATCGTCAACAACCAGGGCTTCGAGTTCACCAGCAACAGCCCCACCAGCCCCACCCTGGCGCCCGGCTTCGTCGCCGTCAACTTCAACACGACCGACAGCGCCGCCCAGATCGCCCAGGACATCGTCACGGCGGTCAACGATCCCACGCTTGGCCTGGGCGTCAACGCCGTCGCGCCGACCGGCGGCAGCCAGGTGTTCCTGTACGGCGCCAAGTACGCCAACCGGCTCGACATCAATCCAACCGCGACCGGCGGCACCATCAACGGCGAGACGATCACCGTGTCCGTCGCCGGAAAGTCCACGACGTTCGAATTCAACTCGGACAATCACAGCACGACGAACACCTCGATCGTCGTCAATTCGACCGACAGCGCCGGCACGCTGGCGGCCGATGCCGTGGCGGCGATCGACACGGCGGTCTCCGGCGCGGATGCGACCGTCGTTTTCGGCGGCATTCAATTCGCCTCCGGGGCCGTCATCAGCGTATCGCCGGCGACCGACCCGCCGGCCGTGATGACGACGGAGGCGGTGAGCAACCTGCGTCCTTTCGGCGCCTTCAACGTCAACACGCTCAACTCGGCGCTGGTGCTCAACTCGCAGAGCGATAACGGCCAACCGAACGTCGAAGAGAACGCGCTCAACGGCCTGCTCGTGCGGATCAACACGCTGGCGGGCCAATCGCTCGACACGTTGGACGTGCCGGCCCGCTTCAACGCCACCGACATCACCTACGTGCTCAGCGAAAACTTGATCATCGACGGTCAGCCGGGCGGTCCCCTCCTGACCACGGCCCGCGAAAGCGCCCGCTTGACGATCGATCCGGGCGTGGTCGTGAAGCTCGCGGGCGCGCGGATCGAGGTCCAGCCGGGCGGCACGCTGATCGCCGAGGGGGACACCAACCACATCGTCACCTTCACCTCGCTGGCGGATAACAGCGTCGGCTCGGGCGGCACGTTCGCCGCCAACGGCGACAACGCCATGCCGCGGCCGGGCGATTGGGGCGGCTTCTTCTTCTGGCCCACCTCGCAAGGCAGCCTCGACCACGCGCTGATCAACTACGGCGGCGGCCGCGTGCCCGACGCGGGGGGCTTCGACAACTTCAACGCCGTCGAAATCTACCAGGCCCAGGTGCGCATCGCCAACAGCACGCTCGAAAACAACGCCGGCGGCCTGGCCGCCTCGAACCGGAACGGCCGCGGCGGCAACGCGGTCGCCGCCACGCTCCCGACGATGGGCGAAACCATCTTCGTGATCGGCGCCCAGCCCGCGCTGATCAACAACGTCATCAACGACAACCAAGGCGCCGCCATCAGCATCGACGCCAACTCGTTCACCACCAACGTGGTTCCCGACTGGGGCCGCGGCACGGGCCCGATCGACCGCTTCACCCAGTTCGACAACAACCAGGGTCCGCTGGTCCGGCTCAACGCGATCGGCAACGTCTCCACGAACGCGGCCATCAACGGCATGGTCGTCCGGGGCGGCGTGCTCACCACCAACTCGGTCTGGGACAACACCGACATCGTTCATGTGCTGCTCGACTCGATTCAGGTGCCCAACAGCACGACGTTGCGTCTCGAAAGCTCGGCCACCAACAGCCTGGTGGTCAAACTGCAAGGGAGCAACGCGGGATTCGACGCCACCGGTACGCCCCTGGACATCACCAACCGCGTCGGCGGTTCGTTGCAGGTGCTGGGCACGCCCCAGCACCCGGTGGTGATGACGTCGTTCAACGACGGCACCGTCGGCGCCGGGCTTACGCCCGACAGCAGGCCCAACAACAACACCAGCAATGCGGCCCAGGGCACCGGCACCACCAGCGTCTCGACCGGCAAGCCGGGCGATTGGAACGGCATCACCCTCGACAAGTATTCCAACGACACCAACCTGGCCGTCGTCAACGAGGCCGAGCCGGCCTACAACGGCGGCATCGGGACCAACGAGACGCCCGCCACCGCCCAATCGCTGGGCCAGCTCGCGCCCAACCCATCGAGCGGCAACGAAACCCAGCGGCTGGGTTTCGACGTCCACGGCACGATTCCCGCCGACAACCCGGGCGACGTCGCCACCTACACCTTCAAGGGCACGGCCGGCACGCAGGCCTGGTTCAGCGTCGGCAATACGCCCCTGGCGCTCGACACGGTGCTGGAACTGGTCGACGCCAACGGCAACGTGCTGGCCCGCAGCGACAACGCGGTGGCCGAGGCGACCGACCCCACCCGGCCCAATGCCCTCTCGGCCGGGCGGCTCTTGACCGACCCGAACTACCCGGGCGGCGTACAGTTGGCGAACAACCTGGCGTTGCCGTTGCAAAGCGACATGTTCCAGAGCAACGTCTACCCATCGCAGAACGTGCGCAACTTCGGCTCGATCAACCCCCTCGACCCCGGCATGCGGCTGGTGTTGCCCGGCACCACCGGCACCCTCAACGACTACTACGTGCGGATCTATTCCAAAGGCCCGACGCCCGCCACCTTTTACGTGCCGGGCGACGGCGTCAGCAGCGGCAATTACCATCTGCAAATCCGCTTGCAGGAATTGGCCCAGGCACCCGGCTCCGTCGTGCAATACGCCGACGTCCGCTACGCCACCAACGGCATCAGCGTGCTGGGCTTGCCGGCCAACTCGCCGTTGGTCGCCGACTCGTCGCAAGTCCCCTCCGGCGGCAACGTCACCGATGCCGTCGCGGCCAACAACAACCCCAACGGCAACCCCAGCAACGTCACCACGACCACCATCCCGCAGAACCTGGGAAACCTGCTGGCGACCAACAGCAGTTCACTCAGCGTCAGCGGCGCGATCGACAACAGCAAGCCCACTCAGGTCGATTGGTACAAGTTCAATCTGAACTACAACCTGGTGCAGTCGATTCAGGGGGTGAACGCGGCGAACAAAATCTTTTCGACGATCTTCCAGGTGGGTTACGCCGACGGGCTCACCCGTCCCGACACGACGATCTCGGTCTTCGACTCGACCGGCACGCTGATATTGTCGGGCCGAAATTCCAACGTCGCCGACCAGCAGCCGCGGCCCACGATGGGCAACGACACGACGAACCTGAGCCACATCTCGTTCGGCAACAACGATCCGTTCATCGGCTCGGTCGAGTTGCCCGCCGGCACGCCGGCCGGCGCCCAGTTTACCTACTACGTCGCCATCAGCTCCAACGCCACCCTGCCCACCGCGATGGACGCCTACTTCAACCCCAACAGCGCCCAGCCCAGTGTGCGCCTCGAACCGATCGAGGGCGTGCAACGCGTCGTCGAAGACCACATCCTGTCGCCGTCCAGCGGCGATCCGCAGGGCTACACCAGCGGCAACGCCCAGGGCTTCGGCTTCCCGACCCAGCAGGTGTTGCCCACCGCCCCCAACCCGATTCTGCCCACCTCGGCGTCGCAGGCGGCCCAACTCGTGACCCCCTTCAATTTGAGTAGTATGGTGCTCTACGTCAACACGACCAGTTCACTCTACGGCGTCAACCCGGCCAGCGGCAACCCGCAAACCTATTACGGCAACTTTGGCGGCTCGGCCAACACAACCGGCGACATCGTCATGCGCAGCGACGGCAAGCTGTATGCCTACCAAGCGCTTCCCGGCGATTCCGCCGACGCCGGCCAATTGGTGCAGGTCGATCCCGGCAACGCCGCCAACGTGCTCGTCTACCCTGCCGATACCATTCCCAAGAAAATTGTCCCCAACGCCACGGTCGGCGCCCTGACTTTCCAACGCAACGCGGACGGGTTTGGGAAAACCGCTTACGACCTGTTCTACTCGGTCCCGCCCAACGCGGGCGGTGGCCACGATTCAACGCTGTGGCAGGCCAACGCGCCCGACTCCGCGGATAACATCGCGTCAAGTTGGGGGAAATCCTACATCACCCCCAACGACTCTGCCAGTTTGGGCTCGGCGCTCACGTCGCCCCATGTCGCGTTTTTGTCGACCACCAATGGCCTCACGCACCTGCCCAACGTCACGGCCGGCGACACGTTCGTGCTCAACGACGCCGTCCATGCGAAACAGACATTCGAGTACGGCAGCTCGGTGCCCGAATTGACCATCAGCCCATCCGCCACCGGCCAGAGCATTCAGGGTGAAACGATCACCGTCACGGTGGGCGGGTTCCTGGTCGGCGGCAACTTCACGCCACCCATCACGCGCACCTTCCAGTTCGTCATTGGCAACGCCGCCCCGGCCACCGGCGACATCGCCATCAGCGTCAACAGCACAGACACTTTCGCGACGCTGGCGTCGGACGCGGCGGCCACGATCAACAACAATATGCCGTTTCCCGGCACGGCCACCGCGTTCGGAAATCGCATCGACTTCATCAACGGCCCGGCCAGCGATCCCGGCGTCATCGCCGCGGTCGGCATTTTCCCCGTCCCCGGCGCCGGAGGCCTTATGTCGCTGGCCAACCCCACGCCCGAACTCGACATCGCCCCAGGCACCACGGGCGGCGCGATCAGCGGCACGGAGTTCCTGGTCCGCAGCGGCATCAATTCGGCCGTGCATGTGTTCCAGTTCGTCCTCAACGGCAACCCCCCCTCGAACCCGAACGACACCCCGGTTTTCGTCAACCCCGGGGACAACGCCGCCACGCTGGCCGCGGAAGCCGTGAACACCATCAATACCACCTTCGGCGGTGCCGTCGCCACGCAAGGCGTATCGCCCTACACCAACCGGATCCTGTTCGTCGACGACAGCACGGGTATCAGCGTCAATCCTCCGGCGACCGCCTCCGGCCCGGGGGGCCCCTTGTCGGTGCTCAACTGCCCCTTCATCGGCGGCGCCAACATCGTGCCCTACACGGCCGGCGACAGCGCGACCCAACTCGAGTTCCAGACGATCAACGAGATCAACGCCGTGTTCGGCGCGTTGGGCAGCCGGCTGTGGGCCTACGACGACGTGTCGGTGCCCATCCCGACCGGCGCGGCGGGTGGTCCCGACACGCGGCCGTCCATCTTGACCGGCACCATGGACATTCAATTTTCGGTCAACGCCGATTTCTCCAATACCCAGTTGCCCGAGATCGGGCAGGGGCCGGGCGGATACATCGACGGCATGGCCTTCGACGGCAACCTCATGTACGGAGTCAGCAACGAGGGGGGGGTGTACCAGATCGGCGGCACGCAGGACATGTCCCGGGCCGGCATCAATAAAGACGGCTTCGCCCCCAGCGGGATTTTCGGTGGCTTCTTCGACTCGATCAGCGGGCAGTTTGTCGTTCCGATGCAGTACCTGCCGGCCTCCAGCGAATACGTGGCCAGGCAGTACGCCTTCGAGGGGCTGGCGCTGGGGCCGCAGGACATCAGCCTCAACGGCAACGGCGTGCCGGGGCAATTGGCCAACGATCTGTTCGCGATTTCGCAGCCGTCGGGGCTGGACCCCAATGCCGGCGCCGTGCTGACGGCCTTCACCGACGGACAAAGCGCCCGCGGCCCCGCCGGAGCGCCCGACCATGTGTTCGACACGCCGATCAACTTCCAGAGCCAGACGGTGCCCACGGGGGCCTACCAGGATTTCACGACCATCCCAAGTATTTTCAACCCGACCGGCTTGGCCTTCTCGCCCTTGGACATCAACCTCTGGCACTACGTGCAGCCGATTGACGATGGGAACGACGGGCCCAACGACGAGGGCGGCTCGACGGACGAAGGCGACCATCTGCTCAACGTGGAAAAAAACGCGGTGAACTCCCCGGGCGTGAACACCACCTTCGACAACAGCCGCCAGGGCCACCTGACGCAGCCGGCGCAGCAATTGTCCGGCGAATGGCGTTTCGGACTCGACAGCCAGAACGCGGGCCAGATGGCCTTCGGGTCCGACCTGTTGAGCAACCCGGCGATCGCCAACATCAACAACAACCCGGGCAACCCGACCCCGGCCCCCTTCAGCGGCAATCCGGCCGCGCCTGATTTCGCCGCCAACGGCTCGAATTTCGGCACGTACAACCTGCCGGGTGGGGCCGCCGGCACCCTGACCGCCTTGCCCTTCAGCCTGAAGGGCTACTCGGCCGCTGATAAACCGACCTTGTACTTCAACTACGAACTCAACACGCGCAACAGCTACTCCGAGCCGTTCAAAACCAGCGCCCGCGTCATGATCTCGGCCGACGGTGGCAAGACCTGGAGCGAGTTGGCCACCAACGACGGCGGAAACAACAATGATCCCACGCTGAACGCCGGCAATAACGGCGGAGTCAACGGCCGCACCGCTTATAACCCGGCCAACGGTCCCAACGGCCAATTGAGCGAGCTGCCAAACTACTGGACCGCTTCGGCCAACGTCGCCACGCAGACCGACCCCAACACCGGACTGCCGATCGTCGATCCACGCCAGCAGACCCAGGAAATGTTCGACAGCACCGGCACCGGCACCAACAACAACACGAATAATGTCAATGACCTGCTCGTTTGGCGCCAGGCGCGCGTCGACCTGGGCAACTTCGCCGGACTGTCGAACCTGATTCTGCGCTTCGATTTCAGCAGCAACGGCCAGATCAGCATCCCCAGCGCCTTGCGGCACGAGTTGGCCCAGGGCGATCCGAACCCCGGCGTGCATATCCCTGGCGACCAGTTTGGCCTCACCAGCCAGGGCACGGACCTGCCCGCGCCGCAATATACCGTTCGGGGCGACCAAAGCCAGAACAACGAGCACTTCGGCTGGGCCATCAGCGACATCATCGTGGGCATGGCCGGCCGCGGCGAGCTGGTCACCGGCGTCACGCCGCAGACCGCCTTCAGCGACAAGCGCCTCGGCTTCATCCCGGGCGAACCGGCGCCGGTCTTCGGCATTCCGGCGCAGCAACTCACCGGTCCCTACCAGTTGGAAATTCGTCCCGGCCAGGTGATCGGCCAGACGCAGAACGAGAACGCCGGTTCGATCGTCATCACCCAGCAGTACAACATCCACGACCGCATGACCAGCGCGTTTACGCTGATCGCTCCCGATCCTCAGTACCAGCAGACCGTGCCGGTCCCCTTGAACCTGCCCGGCGCCGGCGCCCTGGTGGGGACCATGACGTTCGACTTCACCAACACGCCCGCGCCCAGCGGCGCCGGCACCCTGACCTTCAACGCCGTGGGCGACCTGGCGGGCCGCGACCAATACCTGGCCCTCGATTTCCCCGATCTGACCGGTAATCCGGCATGGGTGCAACTGCGCCAGCAACTCCAGCAAGACATCTACTTCAACGAGCGCGACAAGACCCTGCAGAACCAGACCTTCTCCTCGACCGTAATCACCTTGACGCAAGCGCAGATCCAAACGCTGATCGCCGCGGACAACGCCAACCCCCTCAATCCGCCCAACGTGATCCACATCACGGTGTTCCCGCCGCCGGGCACGCTGGTCAACGGCATCACGAGCCTCTCGGCCACGCTCGACTATTCGGCGGTGGCGGGGGCGGGCCTGTTTCCGGGCGACCCCAACTCGATCCTCGACGGCCAGACTTTCCAGATCTCCGACGGTCTCAAGACCGTCACCTTCGAGTACGACAACAACAACCAGCTCAACAACCCGGGCGACATCCGGATCGGCTTCAATTCCAGCGACACCAGCGCCCAACTGGCCCAGGAGATCGTCGCCGCGATCAACCAGTCGGGGCTCAACGTGGTGGCGGCCACCGCCGACGCCCCCAGCCACGCCACCTCGGCCGGACCGGGCGACACCAGCAACCTCATCAACCTGTTCGGCGCCGCGTGGGTGAGCATTTCGCCCACGGTGGCGCTCAAGCCCACGGAACCCAACGACACGCTGGCCACCGCGGTGCCGGTGCCGCTGGGCTTCAGCCAGCCGGTGGTGACCGCTTCCGACACCATCGGCGTCGGTCCCGACCGCCAGCCCGGACAGCCGGCACAGCCCTTCGGCACGCCGGCCCAGGACGTTCACCTCTATTCCGTCCAACTCAACGTCGGGCAGCAACTCGCCGTCCAAGTCGATACGCCCGCGCCCATCATCGTCGCCGAGGGGTCGATCAGCGCCGGCACGTCGTCCACCACGTTCAGCGCCGCCGCGGGAACGCTCGCCGCGCGGGACGGCGCCTACGTCAACGACTTCCTGTTCTTCACCTCGGGGGCCTTGGCCGGCGAGCGAAGGCAGGTCACCGGCTACACCGCCTCGACCTTCACCTTCACGTTCGCCTCGCCCTTCAGCGCCCTCCCGGCGGTGGGCGACCTGTTTTCGATCGAGACCAACAACGCGGGGCTCGATTCGTACCTGCGCGTGTTCGACCCCTTGGGCAACGAACTGCAGAACAACGACAACGGCCCCACGCCCGGCAAGCCGTTTACGAGCACCGATTCGTACTTGCAGTTCACCGCCCCCTCCACGGGCACCTTCTATTTCGGCGTCAGCGGCGCCGGCAACACGTCGTACAATCCGGTCAACGACGGCGGCACGCAGCCCGGTAGCACCGGCATCTACACGATCAACTTCAACCTGCTCAACGCGACGCGCGTCATCCAATACGACAACGCGCAGGGCGACGCCGCCGTGGCGCGCCCCCAGGGCGTGGTGATCGTCCAGGACAACCGCATCACCAACTCGTTGGCCGACGGCGTTCTCGCCACGGCCGCGCCGCGCGAGGGCCTGCCGGGCGACGGCAACACCAACCTGCCTCATCCCGGCGGCGTGCGCAACCTCCCCACGCTCGACGTCCAGCGGCTCGTGCCCGGCGTGGTGATCGAAAACAACATCATCTCCGGCTCGGGCCAGGCCGGCATCCAGTTCAGCGGCGATCCACAGGCGGCGGGCCAGCCCCTCTCGGCCGTGCCCTTCGGACGGATCGTGAACAACACCATCGTCGGCGGCCTCACCAGCCAGTCGGGCGTGGGAATCAACGTCACCAACAACGCCAGCCCCACGATCCTGAACAACATCCTGGCGAACCTGACGACCGGCATCCAGGTCGACGCCTCGTCGCAGGCCCTGCAAGGGCCGCCGGTGCTGGGGGAGAACATCTACCAGAACGACGGCCCCAACCCCAGTAACCCTAATAACGTGGGCCCGATCCTGGAGCAGGGCGGCATCGACCTGGCCCCCACCGACCCGCTGTTCGTGAACGCCGCGGCAGGCAACTTCTACCTGGCCAAGGGATCGCTGGCGGTCGATAGCGCCCTGGCGAGTTTGCAGGACCGCTCCGCGATGATCGCGGTGACGGCCCCCTTGGGCATCGCTCCGTCGCCGATTCTGGCTCCCATTTACGACATCAACGGGCAGTTGCGCATTCACGACCCCTCGTCGCAAAGCGGTAGCGGCACGGGCAGCCAGATCTTCCAGGACCGCGGCGCCATCGACCGCGTGGACATCACCGGCCCCATCGCCACCCTGCTGAACCCGGTGGACAACGGCATCGAAGACCAGAATCCGGCCGTGAACATCGTCAACACCCTGGGCCTGAACCTCTCGGAGTTCGACATCCAGCTCAACGACGGCATCGGCTCGGGCGTCGACAACAACACGGTCAACGTGAACGAGGTGGCGTTGCGCAGGAACGGCGTGTTGCTCACGCCGGGTTTCGATTACAGCTTCGTCTACGACAACAACAACCACATCATCCGTTTGATCGCCGCCTCCGGCGTCTGGCAAAACGGCAACGTCTACGAGATCGCGATCAACAACGGCGTGAAGTTCGACCCGCTCAATCCGCAGTTGCAGCCCTCCACGTTCGGCGGCATCAAGGATCTGGCCGGCAACTTCCTGCAAGCCAACAGTGCCAGCGGCCCCTTCAGCGGTTTCACGTATTTCCAACTGATCCTGGGCGGCCTCACGAACGAACCGCCGGCGGTGGTGTTGCCGCTATCGACGCCGCGGGTTTTCGAGGGCGACATGCTGGTCTTCACGCCGAACCCGACCCCACCGGTGACGCCCGGCGTCGAGTACACGACCCCCATCAGCATTTTCGACGTCGACGCCAACGGCGGCGTCGAACAGGTGACGCTCACCGCCTCCAACGGCATCTTGCAGCTCGACCCGACGCAGATGGCCGCCGTCGACGCCGCCGCCGGCGCTCAAGTCCTCGGCAACGGCACCAGCACGCTCACGATCAAAGCCGTGCTGGGCGACACCACGGTGAGTCCGGCGATACCGGGCATCAACACCGTGCTGGGGATCTTGCAGTACATTCCCGACCCGGCCTCGGCGCCGTACTTCGCCGGGCCGGCCACGATCACGGTGGTGGCCAACGACCTGGGCAACTCGCCGCCGCCGGCTCAGGTGACCACGGTCACCTTGCCGGTGAACGTGATCGCCGTGAACATTCCGCCCACCACAACGGGGCCGACGGCCGCCTCGGTCGTCGAGGATACGCCGGTCCAGTTCTCGACGGCGACGAACAACCCGATCACGGTGGGCGATCCGGACATCACCGGCGCCAACCAGGCGAGCACGGCGTTCTCGCTCAAGGAAACGGTGTCGGCCGTGGAGGGTACGGTCACGCTGCCCACCGTCGCGGGGTTGTTTACCACCGCGGGCGGTCCGCTCACGGTCGGTACCGGATCGAGCCTGACGTTCACCGGATCGGTCGACGCGATCAACACGGCACTGAACGGGCTCACGTTCACTCCCACGCCGGAGTATTACAGCGGCGTGTCGTGGGCGGGCAACCGCATCGTCTTTGGCGGCGGCGCCACCGCGACCGTGGTTGGCGGCCAAATGTCGGTCGTCGGCAAAGGGACCGAAATCGACCTGCTGTCGACCACCACGGGCAGCCAGATCAACGGCGAGACCATCACCGTCACCGCGCCGGTCGGCGCCGGCGCGACCGTCAGCACCACGTTTGAACTCGACTCCGACAACCACACCACCACGAACGCCCGCATCAACGTCCTCCCGGGCGACGGCGCCTATACGTTGGCGATCGAAATCGCCCAGGCGATCGACAATGCCTACAACTACCCGTCCTTCCCGCGCGTGGGCGTCGGCCCGCTGGCCAGTACCCCCGGCCTCATCAGTGGCAACCCGGGCAATCCGACCAGCGCCAACGACGCGATCACATTGAGCCTTGGCGCCACGGCGACCGTGAACAGCGCCAACCAGAACCTGACGGTCGCCAACGGCGGCGCCGAAGTCGACGTGGCCGCGACCGCCACCGGCTCGACCATCAACGGTCAGACGATCACGGTCACGTTGCCGCTCTCGCCGTTCTCCAAGGCGCCGGTGCCCGGCCAGACCTATACGGCCATTTTCGAGTTCAACGCCGACGGCCACGCCACCAACAACATTTCGATCACGGTCGGCGCCGGCGACAACGCCGCCCTGCTGGCCACCGAGGCGGCCAAGGCGATCAACGCCGCCTTCTTGACGCCGCCGCCGGTGCTCGGCCTCGTGGCCACCGACGCCAGCGCCGCCGCGGTCACGATCCAGACCAACGACCAGGGCAACGTCGGCCTCGGGCCCGACCATGTCACCAATCCGTTCCCGTTGTCCGCCCCCATCCAGTCGATCGTCGTCACCGTCAACGCCGTGACGGACAATCCGCTGCTCAGCTCCGGCAACGAGACGCTGCAGACGGTGGATGAAACGGCCACGCCGTCGACGAACCCCGGCACGCAGATCTCGCAGATGCTGGCCAGCGGAGCCAACGGCAAGCCCATCACGCTGCGGGCCGCGTTCCCAGGTAACAACGCCACCGACGGCATCGCCGTCACCGGCTTCTCCGACGTCACCGACGGCACCTGGCAATACTCGCTCGACGGCACCAATTGGACCACGTTCGCCGCCAGCATCGCCGCCGCCGCGCAATCGGCGCCATCTCCCTCGGCCAACGCGCTGTTGCTCGACGCCACCGATTTCGTCCGCTTCTTGCCCAAGCCGTACTTCCAGACCGATTCGCTGAACGCGCCGGTCGACATGTTCTTCTACGCCTGGGATGAAACCACGGCCGTCGACTTGACGACCGGCGCCCAGTTGTCGCTCGTTCCCGGCGGCACGGCCAACATGACGACGACCGGCGCCAACCCCGTCGGCGACGGCGGCAGCTCACCCTTCAGTTCGACGGGCGCCGCGGCCGTTCTTGACGTGGCCGCGCAGAACGTCTCGCCGCCGGTCGTCACCACGCCGACGCCCCCCGTGGGCGGTTTCACGACGCCGGAAAACACCCCCTTCTCGTTCACCGCCGCCGGCGGCAACGTGATCAGCGTCAGCGACGAGGATTCGACCCAGGGACCGCAGCCCTCGCAGGTGAAGCTCACGATCAGCACCGACCCGGCCACCGGCGTGCTGAACCTCGGCTCGACCAGCGGCCTGAGCGTCAGCGGCAACAGCCCGCCGAGCGCCACGATCATCCTGCAAGGCTCGTACGCGGCCGTGAACGCGGCCCTCAACGGCCTGACGTTCACGCCCGTGCATGCGTTCGCCGGCGCGGCGACGATCACCCTGGTGGCCAACGACCTGGGCAACTTCGGAGCGGGCGGACCCCTCGATTCGACCCCGCAAACCATCAATCTCGAGGTCGTGGCGGTCCACCAGGCCCCGGTGCTGGGCGCCAGCCCGCCCTTCACGCAGCCCAGTTTCCCCTCGATTGTCGAAAACGTGCCGCCGTCCAGCAACCCCAACACGTCGCAAATTGGCAGCGGCGCCTACACCATCGACACCATGCTCAGGACCGGCGGCGCCGTCACCAGCGACCAGACCGGCACCGGCTTCCTGCAACTCGACACCGACGCCGGCGCCCTCGAAGGCATCGCCGTCACCGGCTTGTCGGGCGTCTTCAACGGGGTCTGGGAGTATTCGCTCAACGGCGGATCGAGTTGGATTTCGTTCGGCAACGTCTCGACGACGGCCGCGCGGTTGTTGTCGTTGGGCGATCTGGTGCGTTTCCGCCCCAACCAGAACTTCTCGGGCACGGTCGACATGAACTTCTACGCCTGGGACCAAACCAGCGGTACGGACGGGGCGCTGGCCAACGTCTCGACGCGGGGCGGCCAGACCGCCTTCAGCACCGCCGGCCAGACGGCCACGTTGTCGGTGAACCTCGTCAACCAGCCTCCTTCCTTCGGCCTGACGAGCAACACGACCACCGATGAAAACAACACGATCGCCGTCAGCGGCGGCGTGCCCGGCACCGGCAGCAACGCCAACCTGATCTCGGTGCCCAACTTCGCCTACGGCATCACCAGCGGCCCCGCCGGCCAGCCCGCCGAAAACGTGACCTTCTTCGTCAGCACCAACCGGCCCGACCTGTTCGCCACCGACCCCAACACCGGCTTGCCGGTGCTCTCCATCGACGGCAGCGCCAGCGCCACGCCGGGTACGTTGCGTTTCATGCTCGCCAAGGACGTCTTTGGCGTCGCCACCTTGACCGTCTACGCCAAGAACTCCGCCGGCGCCGACGCCGACGCCGACGGCGACTCCGGCGGCGCCGACAGCGACAACGACCGTGGCCAGGACGGCAACGACACCTCGTTGACGCAATTCGCCACCCTCACCGTCAACGGCATCAACGACCCGCCCACCATGAACCCCATCCCCAACCAGACGGTGCTCGAGGGCGCCACGCCCCCGACCATCAGCTTGACGGGAATCCAGGATGGGTTGAACCAGTCGCAGAACCTCACCATCACCGCCGCGGCCACGCCGCAAAGCGGCGACAACCCCGCGCTCGTCACCAACCTGCAAGTCGGCTACGTCAGCCCGGACACCGCCGGCACGCTGAACTATTCGCTCGCGCCGGGCCAGGTCGGCGCCGAGCAGATCACCGTGACCGTGAAAAACGACGGTTCGGAGACGCAAGGCGGCGTGAACACGTTCACCGAAACATTCGTCGTCACGGTCAACTCCAGCGCGCCCACGGCCAGGGCCCAGGTGGTCACCACGCTGGAAAACCAGCCCACCTCGCCCATCGTCTTGGCGGGCATCGACCCCGCCGGCAAGGCCTTGTCGGCCGTGATCAGCAGCCTGCCCACCGGCGGCACGCTGTACCAGGTGACCTCCGGCGGCGCGCAAGGGGCGGCCATCACCGCGGTCCCCACGCCGGTGGCCAACCTCAACGAGGTGATCTACGTTCCCGCCGTCGACGCCAACGGCGCGCCGTACGACAGCTTCGGCTTCTTCATGACCGAGACCAGCGGCACGCAAAGCTCGCCCCCCGCGCAGGTGACGATCTACGTCACGCCGGTCAACCAGGCGCCGACGTTCGTGGAAGGTCCGAACCAGACGGTATTCGTGGGGGCCGGCCCGCAAACGGTCGCCGGCTGGGCCTCGCAAATCTCGCCGGGCGCCGCCAATGAATCGAACCAGACCTTGACGTTCATCGTCACCCAGACCGCGGGCCCCGCCGGCTTGTTCAGCGTCGGGCCTTCGATCGACGCGTCGGGCAACCTGACCTACGCGCCTTCGGGCCTGACGGGAACCGACTCCTTCTCGGTCGTCCTGCATGACAACGGCGGCACGGCCAACGGCGGACACGATACGTCGGTTGCGCAGTTCTTCACGATCACGGCCACCGCGACGCCGCCGGTCCCCACCGGCGTGCCGGACACGTTCGTACTCAGCCAGAGCGCCTCGAGTTCGGCCACGTCGATCAACGGCGTGCTCGCCAACGACGTGTCGAACGACAACCAGCACTCGTCGCTGCGCGCCGTCTTGATCAGTTCGACCACGCATGGCACCCTGACGTTCAACACCGACGGCTCGTTCACCTACACGCCCGGCCCCGGCTTCGTCGGGCTCGATCGCTTCACCTACGAGGCCACCGAGGGGGCCGCTGCCAGTCCGCCGACCACCGTGACGTTGCTCTCGTATCAGGCGAGCATCGTCGACAAGCTCTACAACCAGGTGCTGGGCCGCGCCGCGGACGACTCCGGCCTGCAGTACTGGACCTCGCTGATCATGAACGGCGCGTCGTACAGCGTGGTGGCCGAGGGGATCTTCGATAGCAACGAGCGGCTCAACGCGATCATCGCGGGCGGAACGCTCGGCGTCGGCGCGAACAGCATCACCTATCCGGGCTACTACCCGCAGTTCTTGCTCCGCCCGGCCGATCCAGCCGGCTTGGCCTATTGGGAAGGCATCTGGAAACGCGACGGCGGGCCCGACAACGTGATCGCCGGCATGATCGGTTCGCCCGAATTCTACGCCTCGGCCGGTCAGGCGCGTCCGGACCTGTCGCCCAACGCCGCCTGGGTCACGGCCCTCTACGAGCGGCTCTTGAATCGCGCGCCCGACGCGCAAGGCCTACAGTACTGGACCAGCAACCTCGACGCCGGCACGATGACGCGGCAGCAAGTCGTGCTCGGCTTCGTGCGCAGCCCCGAAAACTTCGCCAACTTGACCACGGCCTTTTTCCAAGAGTACCTGCTTCGCCAGCCGAGCGCCGCCGAGCTCAACCAGTACGTCGGCCAGTTCGAGGCCGGTGCGACGCAAAGCGACATCCAGGTGGCGATCATCAATTTGCCCGAGTACGCCAATACGCCGCCGGCGCCGGCGGCCGGCACGGTCGGGCCCTCGCTGTATCCGTTCTGATGTGGTGGGTGGTACGGCGGTTTCGGCGCAGCCGAAAATGCCCAAGAAAAAACTGGCAAAACCGTACCTGTACCGACAAGGAAATCCGTCTCGGCGGATTGCCCGGCTTTGGATGCGTTAAGACTTCTTCACCCGCAGCGTTCATCTGTGCCCCACGCGTCGATGCTTTCGTCGGGTAAAGGTACGGTTTTGCCAGTTTGTCGCGGCCGCGCGGCGGCCTCATCGGCCTCGCCCACGCCCCAAGCAACCACCGGGGACGCCTTCGTCACGCCACATCTTGCCAAAGAAACTCACTCCACGCAAAAACATCGCGCGCCGAGACGGGGGGTTCCGCGCGCCCCTCTCACCGCCACTCACCCGCTAACCCCCACTGGCCTTCACTTCGCGCTCGAAACTGGCCCCGTTTCCAAGTTCGGTCCCATCGGACGCCCTGTGCAGGGTGTCGACTGGTGGAGGGTTCGGTACCCGCGCCCTTTACGCGAACGACCGCGAGGTTCTTTTCAACGCGCAACGCCCGGTGCTCGTTACCGGGATCGAGGATCTCGCGACACGCAGTGACTTGATCGATCGATCGATCGTTGTTACGCTTCCAGCGATTGGCGAATCGCGCCGGCGCGCCGAGAGTGCGCTTTGGCGCGACTTTAACGCGCTCCGCGGCGCCCTTTTCGGCGCGCTTTGTTGCGCAGTGTCGACGGCTCTTCGTAATTGCGGATCGTCGCCGTGCCATAACGCGCCGCGCCTTGCGGATTTCGCGGCGTGGGCGGGCGCAGCAGCGCACCATTACGGATGCACGGACGACGAATTTCAGGAGCCGCCGCCGGCCGCCGCGAGGCGCCGCCCAACGAGGAAACTGGCAAAACCGTACCTTTACCCGACGAAAGATTCGACGCGAAGGGTGCGACTGCGCGAGACGTGGGAGAAAGTCGTAAGCCGTCTAAAGCCGGGCAATCCGCCGAGACGGATTTCCTTGTCGGTACAGGTACGGTTTTGCCAGTTTTTTCTTGCGCAGTTTCGGCTGCGCCGAAGCCGCGTTTATGCGTGTTCGCGTTTCCCGTGCCGGCGGAGCGACCTGCATCTCCGCGCACGGTACGGGGACCGGGGCATCGCATACGTTCCGCCCCAGCCAGCCGATCTTTTTTTTCGTTCGCCCGTAATGCAAATTCCTTGACTTAACCGCAAGGGCGGTTTTAATGGAAGTTAGCTCATCCGAATGGACCGCCGCGGCGAGGCCAGTAACCCAACGCCGCGGCGGAACCAAACGACGCCACGCGGGCGATTCCACCAAACGGTGGGTCGTTCCGCGGGTGCCGGGCCTGGGGGTGTACCGTGAGAACCGTGGTTGGCGCCTAGCCGGGCGCCGGCGTGGTGTCATGGACATGTTTGAACACTCAACCGACCCACTCATCATTTCGACGATCCGCGTCAAGGCGAGGACGCTTGCATTGCCTTGTGTAGGGAACCCCCTCCGTGGCGTTCCCACGCGGAGAACGAGGAAACAGGGGGCTAACGCCCCCCGCTCGCCTGGAACACAGGCTCCGCGGCCCCGGAGCGACCGAACACTGCGGGAAACGAGGACGCGGAGAACGAGGAAACAGGGGGCTAACAACGCCCCCCGCTCGCCTGGAACACAGGCTCCGCGCGGAGCGACCGAACACCGCTGGAAACGGGGACGCGGAGCGTCCGGGGAGACCGTTCCCACGCGGAGCGTGGGAACGAGTGAATATTTAACTTGGATAGTCTGTAGCCAGTAATTAAGATGGCAACAATGGGCAAGTCATGGCGCCTTGGCCATGCTGTTGCCGGCACGTCAAGCAGGGACAGAACCCACGAGGAGATCGATTCATGGGGATGTGGCAGTCGCTCCACCCTTTTCAACAACCACGGCGGCAGGCGGACCTCAAGGGAGCCCGGCGGCGTGCGCGCCAACAGCGGGCCGAACGCCGGCAAAAGGCCGAACGCCGGCGCCGCGGCGCTCGGCCCGCGCAGCGGCGCGGCGATCTGGCATTGGAACGCTTCGAACAGCGCTGCCTGCTCAGCAGCGGTCCCATGCTGCTCTCGATCACGGCCAACGACGGCAGCGTGATCTTGCCCAACACGGCCGCCCCCACGTTCCACACCGACCCCAGCCAATTCACGTTGCTCTTCAACGAGGGCGAAGCCATCAACCCCGCCACGCTGGGTGGCATCGAGTTGGTGCGCGCCGGCATCGATCACACGCTGGGCACGGCCAACGACGTGACGATCACGCCCGGCTTCATCGGCATCGGAAGCACGCCCAACCAGGTGATCATGCGCTTCGCCAACCCGCTGCCCGACGCCCAATACCAGCTCACGATCGTGGGAACCGGCCCCAACGAGTTGACTGACAGTTCGGCGCCGGCGAACCCCTTCGTCAGCAACGTGCCGGGCCAGCCCAACCTAGTGCTCCCCTTCAACATCGACGTGGGACCCAAGGTGCTGGCGGTCGTGCCGCAACCGATTTCGCGCAACGCCGATGGCACGCTGTCGCAAAACACCCAAGTGATCGACGTCTATTTCAACAAGCCGATCGAACCCTTGCCCCTGTCGGTGAACCAACTCGACCCCAGACTGTTCCAGTTGTACTACACCGCGGACCAGGCCAATCCGGCCAACGACAACCCGGCGCTCCATGGCGCTCCGATCAACCCCACGTCGGTAAGTTTCGACGCCACGACCAACATGGCGCGGCTGACGTTCGCGCAGTCGATCAATCAATACGCGGTCGATCCGGCCCAGCCGGGCACCGTGGTCGGCGGCGGCGCCTTCCGCTTGCGGATCGGCAACAGCCAGTCGCCCTCGACGCTTCCGCCCTCGGTGGTGAACTTCAACGCCACGAGCTACAACGGCGCCAAGCCGGGCTCGAGCTTCGCCAACGTGGCGTCGCCGGCCTATTATGCCGGCGTGCTCAACGACGCGAGCGGCGGCCTGAATCACCAGGTCTTCACCAGCCAGATCGGGCCGCTGCCGATCCAAACGCTGGTGTCCTATCCCGGCGGTCCCTATGGCATCGGGCAGCGGACGATTCCCGATCCTGGGATCGAGTCGAACATCTCGCAGACACCCTTGACGCCGCCGACGGCCACGCCTGGGACGACCCCCAGTATTCCGACGATCACCTACAACTTCCCCACGATTTACGGCAACACGCCGGGCAACACCGGCCTGACGAACCTGATCTCGACCGCGCAGGAACAGTTGGCGCGTGAAATCTTCCAGCTTTACAGCCGCTATCTGGGAGTGCAGTTCCAGGAATTGAGCAACGAGACGGCCACGGCCAACATCGGCGTGGTGACGGGCGTGGTGCAGGCCATCGATCCAACATTGCCGGCGCTGCTGCCCGGCGCGGCCGGCTTCGCGGGCGCGAATGGCCTGGCGGTGATGAACAGCGGCGTGTTCGCGACGGAAAGCCAATACGGCGGTCCTTGGTTCACGACCGCCATGAACGAGATCGGCCGGTTGCTGGGCTTGGGGAGCAACTACGAAGGGCCGCCGGGCACGGTCATGGGCTCCGGCGCCGTCGATCCGGTGAGCGCCTCACAGTCGGGCGCCAACGGGGTGTTCCCCGGCAACGCCGACATCCTGCACGGCCGCTACCTGTTCCGGCCCCAGAGCAACGGCATCGACGTCTACAAGTTCACGGTCATCAAGCCCGGCGAAGTCAGCGCCGAGACGATCGCCCAGCGGCTGGCCGTCGCCAGCCAGCTCAACACGGTGCTCACGCTGTACAGCGAAACCAACGTCATTCAGTTGCCCGGTATCGGCTCGGCGCCCGTGGCAAGCGGCGTCGTGCCCGGCTCGACGTTCACCGTCAACGACGGCGTCAATCCGGTCGTCACCTTCGAGTTCACCTCGGTCCCGGCGGGCTCGACCGTGAAGCCCGGCACGCTGCTAGCCGATGGAAATTACGCCGTCCCCTACACGCCTAACAGCAGCGCGGCGCACGACGTGGCCGTCAGCCTGGCGGCCGCCGTCAACAATCTCGTCGCCGGCCACACGGTGGCCTTGAACGCCTCGGCCACCGTCCAATTCGACCGCGTCGTGCTCAACGGGCCGCTCACGGTCCTCGGCCAGGGCTTCCAGGGGACCGTCACCTACACGGTGGACCGGCAGATCATCTCGCGCAACAACGATTACTTCGGCGCCGATTCGTTCCTCAAACTCGAACTGACGCCGGGGAATTACTACCTCGCGGTCACAAGCATTGGCAACACGAATTTCGACCCCAGCGTGCCCAACAGCGGCGCGGGCGGCACCACGCAGGGCGTCTACGAGCTCAAGCTCGACTTCACTCCCACCGCGGTCACCAACCTCACCGACGTCAGCGGCAACGTGCTGGCGGGCAACTCGGCGGGCGTTTCGGGCGGAGCGTACAATTTTTTCTTCAACGTCGGCAACACGATCTACGTGGATAAGGCCGCCGCGACCAATGGCAACGGCACGCTCGCCAGTCCTTTGAACAACGTGGCGTCCGCCTTGACGCTGGCCGCCAACCGGATCATCGTGCCGATTGAAGGAGGCGCGACGGCGAACCTCAACGGCCAGACCTTCGTGGTCAACGACGGCAGCAATCCGCCCGTCACCTTTCAGTTCTTCCAGCTCGGCTCCGCCGGAAGCGTCGCATCCGGCAATCAGGAGATCGGCTTCAGCACGGCCGACTCGCAAGGGGGCCTGGCCAACGAGATCGTCGCGGCCATCCAAAGCGCGGTCAGCCAGGGCTTGCTGGCGCAAACCGTGAATCCCGTCCCCAGCGACGCCGACGGCCCCAGCGACGCGATTCCCGAAAACGGCAACGGCGATAACGATAACGACGCGAGCGTGGTCGACGTTACCGGCGCCCAGTCGCTCGACCTGCGCGGCGCGGCGGCCCTGACGCCCACCGGCAACCCCGGCGCCACCAAGATCGTGCGGATCGTCGGTAATTCCGGTCCCGACAACGCCATCGGCGTCCCCGTCAACCAGACCCAGGCCAACCAGATCGTCGCCGGGGAGACGTTCAGCATCGATGCCGGCACGCTCAACCCACAGGTCTTCGAGTTCACGACCACCGGCGTCGTGGCGTCCGGCCACCTGGCCGTGACGTTGCCCTCCGGCAACAACCCCGCCGCGATCGCGGCCGCCATCGTGGCCGCGATCAACGCCTCGCCGCTGGCCCAGGCCTCCGGCGGCGCGATCGTGGCCCAAGTGCCGGCCCTGCAGCCGGCCGACGCCACGGCCGTCTGGGTCACCATGACCGGCGTGGGGCAAATCACCATCGACGCCCAGGCGACGCCCGTTCTGAAGGCCGCATCCAACGCGCTGGCCTACCAGATCGGCCTGAGCCAGTTCAACAACAACGCGCCCTTGGCCGACGGCGCCAGTTTGACCGTTCCGCAGGACGTGACCGTGATGATCGACGCCGGCGCCGTGTTCAAGCTGGCCAACACCAATATCGACGTCGGCCTGAGCACGCCCAACATCGACCGCGGCGAGGCCTCGCTGCAGGTGCTGGGCACGCCGACCAGCTCGGTGTTCTTCACGTCGTTCCACGACAATACCCTGGGTCAAACGCTCGACACCGTCACCGCGCCCAATCCGGGCGACTGGGGCGGCATCGTTTTCCGCCCCAACTCCGATCTCGCCGCCCAGGCCATTTTCCTTGACAACGTCAACAGCGGGGTTTTCCGTTACGGCGGCGGGGCGGTGGGCCAGGCGCCGAACCAGCAGATTTTCAACCCGATCTACATCTCCGGCTCGCAGCCGACGATCACGAACAACACGATCACGCTGTCGAACGACGCCGCCATGTCGGCCGACCCGAACGCTTTCCAGCAAACCCAGTTCGGCGCGTCGGGCAGCGACCCGACGAAGTTCTTCGGCCTCGACTATTCTCGCGTCGGTCCGGACATTCAGGGCAATCAGCTCTCGATCCAACTCGCCGGCGGCGTGACCCTCACCGCCCCGGCGGGTTCCGCGATCGTAAGCGGCGAAACCTTCACGATCACGAATCCGAACCAGCCCCCCACCGCCACGAACCCGGCCGGGGGCGTGTTTACGTTCGAGTTCACCAGCGGCACCGGCGTGGTCACCGGCGCGGTGTTGCCGGACGGCAATTTCGCGGTGCCGTACAACCCGCCGGGCACCGACCCGGTGACCGGCCAGCCGACCAGCGGCGACACGCCCGCGCAGGTGGCCGCCGACATCGTCGCCGCGATCAACGCCGCCAACATCGGCGTCGGCGCCGCGCAGGTCATGGCCAACGGCCAAGCGACCGATCAGGTGTCCGTCACCGGCGCGTCGAGCGTGAATTTGACCGCGCCGCAGGTCATCACCGCCCAATTCGGCAGCGCCCTGGCCAGCGGCCAGACGTTCCAGGTGTTCGACCCCGTTTCCGGCGCGACCTTCGTCTTCGAGTATACCGACAACGGCAGCGTGGCGGCCGGACACATCGCCGTCAACTTCACCACCAACGACGCCGACACGACGGTCGCCGCCGAGATCGCGGCCGCCATCAACGGCGCCAACGTCGGCGCCACCGCCGAGGTGGTGGGCAACCAGGTCTTCTTGACGGGGCCCTCGAGCTACGCCTTGTCGTCGTCCGGCGCGCTGGGTTTGACGATCAGCTCGCCGACGACCACCGTGATGCCCTTCGGCTCGGCCTTGCAGGACGGCACGACGTTCAAAATCACCAACACCACCAATAACGTCTCCATCACGTTCGAGTTCGACAACAACCCGACGCCTAACGCCAACGGCACCGTGACGCCCACCGTGACGCCCGGCAACATCCCGATCGAATTCCTGGCCACCGACACCGACGCGCAAGTGGCGGCCGAAACCGCGGCCGCCATCAACGCCGCCGGATTCGGCGTCACGGCCTTGGCCGTGGGCAACCCCGTGGCCAACCAACTCGTGCTCGTCGGGCCTACCGGCGTCCGCTTCGCCAACCCGCTCACCCTTTCGGTCGCGATGGCCGCCAACGCGATCAACGGCTTGCAAATTCGGACCATCGATCTCCCCGGCCAAACGCCCGCGGCGCTGACCGTCTCGGCTCGTTGGGACGCCACCGACATCGTCTACTACGTGCCCGACAACCTGGTCATCCAGGGACAGCCGGGGGGCACGCTCGACTCGAGCGGCCGGCCCGGGGCGCAACTGGCCATCGACCCCAGCGTGGTCGTCAAGCTCTTCGGTTCACGCATCGAAACCCAGATGGGCGCCCAGTTGATCGCCGAGGCCCAGGCCGGCCATCGGGCGATTTTCACTTCCGCGCGCGACAACACCTACGGTTCGGGCGGCACCTTCGACACCGTGGGCGGCAGTCAGGTGGGCGGCAGTCAGGTGGGCGGCAGTCAGGGGCAGCTTCCCATCGCCGCGGCGCCCGGCGACTGGGCCGGTTTGTACTTCGCCCCCGGCTCGGCGGGGAGCCTCGACCACGCGGTCATCACCTTCGCCGGCGGCAACTCGCCCATCGCGGGCGGCGTCGACAACTTCAACGCCGTCGAAATCCGACAGGCCAGCGTGCGGATCGCCAACAGCACCCTGGCCGACAACGCCGCCGGCCTCGCGTCGACCGACCGCGCCGGGCTCGGCACCAACGCCTCGACCACGATCTACGTACTCGGCGCCCAGCCCACGCTGGTCAACAACGTCATTCAAAACAACCTGGGCGACGCGATCAACATCGACGCCAATTCGTTCACATCCGACATCCTGCCGGACCCCGGCCGGACCACCGGCGCCTGGGGCGCGTTCAGCCAGTTCGCCACCAACCAGGGCCCGCTGGTGAGGCTCAACCGCCTGGGCAACAACGCCATCAACGGCATGGTCGTGCGCGGCGGCACGCTCGACACGTCCAGCGTCTGGGACAGCACCGACATCGTGTACGTTTTGTTCAACGAGATCCAGGTGCCGAACTACTACCAACAAGGCGGTTTGCGGCTGCAAAGCGACGCTTCGGGCAGCTTGGTGGTCAAGCTGCAGGGGCCCAGCGCCGGCTTCACGGCCACCGGAACGCCGCTGGACATCAACAACCGCGTTGGCGGCTCGGTGCAAATCATCGGCACGCCGGCCCACCCGGTAGTGCTCACCGCCCTATCCGACAACTCGGTCGGCGCCGGCCTCACGCCCGGCGGGCAACCGCAGGATCTGACCGGCAACAATCCCAACAGCGGCGCGACCGTGCAACTGCTGCCGACCGTGCCGGAGGTCAACCGCGGCACCACCATCGACAACAACGTGGCCACCAACGTGGTGGGCCACCTCGAGGCCACGCCCGGCGCGGGTGGCGACATGGGCACCATCAACAATCTGCCCATCGGCGTCACGGCCCAAGGCCTGACCCAGTTGCTGGTGAACCAGAACATGCTTTTCGATTTTCAGAACTACATCGACCTCGGCGCCGCCGGCAAAGCCAAGAGCTTGTCCGACTCGACGTTCAGCACGGTGACCCAAGTGCCGACTTTGGTCGCGCCCGAAACGGTGGTCAGCAAGGGAACCTTCGTAGGTAACAGCAACAATACGGTCGATTGGACCGTGACGACCTCGATCAAGCCGGGCGACACGAAAATCAGCAACCAGGTCGCGCTTTCCAGCAGCGCGGCGCTGGGCACGATCCGCTTCATCAACTACATGGACGAAGACGTGTTCGCGAACAACTTCACGAACGACATCATGTGGGTATCGGGGACGCCGGGCCAGGCCAATTTCCAGGTTTTCGGCCTTTCGAACGCCCAGCGAGTCGGCGTGAGCGACAGCGGCGTCTACCAACCCGGCCCCGGCCTGGTGAACGCCACCTGGACCGGCTGGGCCGCCGACAGTTTCGACAACTTGCAGCAAGCGATCATCGGGGCGGGCACCACCTACACGCCCGCCGGCAACATCAACACCACCAACCTGCCCCCCTTCAACGACCCGACGCTGGGTCTCGTCTACGGGCCGGCCGACAACACCTTCGCCTTCGCCTGGGACGTCAACCCCACCGCCACCTCGACGTTGATCACGACGTTCATCAACGAAGTGTCGGCGCCCCCTCAAATCGCGGGCGGCCAATGGCGCAGCGTCAAGTTCGACAGCAGCTCGAACGACACCAACGTGGCGACGGTGCTGCAGGCCGCGCCGACCGGCGTCGCGGCGAACCCCACGATCGCCACGGCCCAACCGCTCGGAGTGCTCGCGCCCAACCTGAAAAGCGGCAACGACGTGTCGCGGCTCGGTTTCGACGTCCACGGCGCGCTCAGCGCCAGCGATCCCGGCAACGTGGGCCTCTACTCGTTCCAGGGCCAGGCCGGCACGCAGGTGTGGATCAGCGTCGGCGCCACCTCGCCCTCGCTCGACACGGTGCTCGAATTGGTCGACGCCAACGGCACCGTGCTGGCGCGCAGCGACAACGCCAACGCCGAGGCCCAGGACGCCCTGGCGGCCGGCAACCCGCTGGCGGCCGGGCCGATGCTGGCCGGCGAACTGCCGGGCAACCTGGCCCTGCCCATGACGTCCGACACGCTCACCGACAACGTCTACAACCCGCTCAGCCAGACCTACCCCGGCTTGCGCAATTTCGGTTCCACGAATCCGCTCGACGCCGGCTTCCGCGTGGTGCTGCCCGGCGCGGCGGGAGCGCACGAGTACTTCGTGCGGATCTACAGCAAGGGCCCCACGCAGTTGGCCAATGGAAACCCGGTGAATCCGTACGTGCCGGGCAGCGGCCTGACCAGCGGCAGCTACGATCTTTCCATCCGTTTGCAAGAGCAGTTGCAAGTGCCTGGCTCGATGGTGCAATACGCCGACATCCGCTACGCCACCAACGGCATCGAAATCAACGGCCTGCCGGCCAACTCGCCCTTGACCGGCGAGAGCGGCCAGGTGCCCCCTTCGGCGGCCGGCCTGCCGTCGCCCAACGCGACCAACGCCAACACCGCCAACGCCAACAACCCCAACAACAATCCCACCGACCTCACCGCCTCCACCATTCCGCAGAACCTGGGCAATCTGCTGACCACGAACCAGATGGCCATGAGCGTCAGCGGCTCGCTCAGCTCGCCCAGCGAGGTCAACTGGTACAAGATGACCGTCAATTACGACCTGGTGCAGGCCATCGCCGGCGTCAGCTCGAGCGGTAACTCGGCCTCGCCGGCCTACAAGACGTTCCCCGCCGTCTTCGACATCGGCTACGCCGACGGGCTCTCGCGGCCCAATACCACGATCTCGGTGTTCGACGCGGCGGGCAACCTCATCTTCACCGGCCGCGACTCGAACATCACCGACCAGCAGCCTCAACCCGGCCAGGGCAACAACCTGACCAACCTCTCGCACGGCTCGGTCGGCAAGCTCGACCCATACATCGGCACCGTGCAGTTGCCGGCCGGCGAAGTCCCCGCCGGCACCAGCCGCACCTATTACATCGCCATCTCGTCCGACGCCACCCTGCCCACGGCGCTCAACGGCGCCTTCGCTTCCGTGGCCTCGCAGCCGCTGGCGCGCCTCGAACCGATCGACTCGGTGAACCGGGTCGTCGAAGACCACATCGGAGTCCAGGGCGGACAGACGGCGCAAAGTCCCTCCACGCTGACCGCCGCCTTCAACGGCAACACCACGAGCACGGCCGGCATCTTGCAGCTCAACACCTCCGCCACGCCCTTCACGCTCGGCAACGTCGTCCTGTACGTCGACCAGGGAGGGGCGGGCGGCCAGTTGCAGACGGTTAATCCCTCGACCGGCGCGCTGGAAACCACTGTCGGCCCCACGCCAGGAACCGGCCTGGGCTACGGCGACATCGCCATGCGCAACGACGGCCAACTTTACGGCGTTACGCTGGGTGGCACTGACGCCAACGCGAGCCAGTACAACCTGATCAGCACGGGCAACGCGGCCGTTGTCAACAAAGGGTCCACCAACATCGCGACCTACCAGCTCGACACGACCCAGAATCCGCCCAAGATCGTGGCGCAGAACGTCGGCGTGAACTTCGACGCGCTGGCCTTCGTGCAGCCCAATGCCACCACCGGCACGGCGCCCGCCCGGCGCTTGTTCGCCGTCGGACAGCGCGCAGCGGGGTCCATCTCCGGCGTCCCCGTCGCCGAGCAGAACATTCTTTACCAGCTCGATCCGAACACGGGCGCGGTGCTCAACGGCCCCACGGGAAACAGTCAACTTCCCACCTACACTGATCCGGCCGGCACGCCGATGGTCACCCAACCGACCATCGACGTCGTCGCGGCGACCGACGTCATCAACAATCCGCCCACCAACGACATCGTCGATGGATATCACTTCACCGTCGCCGGCGGTGGCGTGTCGAAGACGTTCGAGTTCGACAGCGGACCCCAAATCCAGCTCATACCCGGCGTCGATTCGGGAGCCCAATACATCCGCGACGGCCAGACGTTCAGCCTCACGGGCACAAGCGGCGTCCAAACGATCTTTCAGTTCAACAGCGGCCCCGTGCTCGTGGTGCCAAACCTGCCGGACGCCGGAAGCTTCCTCACCAATCGCACCACGCTGACCTTGACGGACAGCAATAACAAGAGCGTCATTTTCGAGTTTATCAACGACGGTCTGCCCGCCGACCTCAACGGCTTCGGCGGTCGCGACACGGCGGTCAACTATCAGAACGGCGAATCCACGCAGACCTTGGCGGACGATCTGGTGGCCGCCATCAACAGCCAATTCGGCAGCCTCAAGGCGGTGGTCCTGCCGGTGGAAGGCACCAACGCCTGGCGGATCACGTTGACCGGCGATCAAAGCCTGACCGACAACACCGCCGTCGGCTCGAAAGACGGCATCATCAGCGTCGGCAATTATGGGGTGGCCAGCGGCCACATCGCCGTCCCCTTCGAAGAGACCAATACGCTGGCGCAGCTCGGTCAGGAGATCGTTGCCGCGGTGAACGGCAGCGGCATCGGCGTCACGGCCAGTTTCGCCCGCGACCGCGTGACGTTTCTCAACGACACCGACCCGACTCCGCGGAACAGCTTCCCGCCGCCGGCTCCGCCGACTTCGCCCGACGTGCCGGGCGTGCCGACGCCGGGCCTGAAATACCAGCTCGGTCTCAACGGCGTGACCGCGCCGAACATCCGCATCCCCTTCGGCGCGGCCGATTCCATCGACGTCATCACTCAGGACGTCTACGCGGCGCTTGAAAGGGCGCTGCCGCAGTTGAATCCCGTGATCGAAGCCAGCGGCAAGATCGGCTTTCAGAACAGCAGCGTCAACCTTTCCGGGGTTCCGCTCCCGTTCACCACCGAAGGGGGCGGGCCGGGCGGCCAGATCACCGGCCTGGCCAGCATCAACGACGGCACGGCGAACCCACCTTTGTTCGCCGTCAGCGACGCCGGCGGCTTTTACCAGGTGATTTACGGATCGGGCAACCCCAACGGCGCGACCTTGATCGACGCTCTGACCATCAACGGTCCCAGCGGCGCTCCGATCGCCTTCACGGGGCTTACGGCCGGACCGCCCGACGTCAACGGCGGCCAATTCGCCGACATGTTGTTCGCCACCGACGCCTCGGGCAACCTCTACGCCTTCAACGCTTTCAGCACCAAGTCGCCCAGCAACCCCCTGGGCCAGCCGGCCGGCACGCTGCAGCCGATCTTCGCCCATGGGGCGACCAGCATCAGCTTGGGAACCTCCGGCATCGTGGGGCTGGCCTTCTCCACGCTCGACTACAACCTCTGGCACGTCACCGATGCGCGTAGCGCCGACCCGGGCCACGGCGTCGCGCCGGCACCCGACAACAGCCGTAATTCGCAGTCCAACGCGAGCAACCAGCCGACGCAAGGCAAGACGACCAACGCCAGCTTCTACTTCGGCCTCGAAAACCCCAACGCCGCCGCCACCCTCACGCAGGCGCCCGGTGTTTCGTTCCAGCCCGGAGCCGGCAACTACTCCACCAATGCCGGCGTCTACAACACCTACGATCTGCCGGGCGGCGCTTTGGGCAGCCTGGTCACCAACGGATTCAGCCTGACCAACTACACGGCCGCCGACAAGCCGACCTTGTACTTCAACTATTTCCTCAGCGCGCGGCAGTCGGCCAGCAACACCCAGAATCCGGGCACCATGCTCGACAGCGCGCGCGTCTTCGTCTCCGCCGACAACGGCGTGACCTGGCAGATGGTGGCCACCAACAACTCCGACCTGGCCACAACCAACACGAACCCCAACGCCGAACTGCCCAGCTTCCTCAGCGCCTCGTCGAACATCGGCGCCAACGACGCCCGGCAACAGGTGCAGCAATTGTTCGACAACTCCGGCACCTGGCGCCAGGCGCGGATCGACCTGGGAAACTACGCCGGACAATCGAACCTCAAGCTGCGCTTCGATTTCAGCACCGCCGGAACCATGAACCAGGGTCTGCCGGGCGACAGTTTCGGCAACTTCACAAGCAATCTGCGCGGACAGGACACCGGCCACGAGGGCTTCTACATCGGCGATATCATCGTCGGCTTCGCCGGCCGCGGCGAAATGGTCACCGGCGCGACGCCGGACATGTCGTTCTTCCAGACTCCCACGAACCCCAACATCGGCGCGCCGACCCAGATCCTGACCGGCGCGTACCAGTTGGAGGTGCGGCAGGGAACCGAATACGCGATCACGTCCAACCCCACCGCGTCCGACATCGCGCTGACCCAGTCGTTCGACGTCAAGGACCGGCTTTCCAGCGGCTTCACGATCGACGCGCCCGCCGGCGCGGCGTTGGCCGACGGCGAGACGTTCACCATCAGCGACGGCCTCGTGAGCAGGACCTTCGAGTTCGTCACGAACCCCGCATCGGTCGCGTCGGGCGATACCGCCGTGCCGTTCTCGACCTCCGACACCGCCGCCGAGGTGGCTCACTCGATCGCCGCCACGGTCAACTCGATCACCACCTGGCAAGTCTCGGCCGGCACCGTCGACAATCCCATCGGTCCCGGCGGCGCGCTGGTGACGACCGGCAACCGCGTCGACTTGTTCGGCGTCGCCAGCTTGACCAACTCCGGCACGAACCGGCTCACCGTGACGCTGAACTCCGGCGCGATCGCCGAAAACGGCGGCTCGGCCACCGGCACCGTCACGCGGCAGGGCTCGCTGAGCGCCCCCCAGACCGTGCAGATCAGCTTACTCGACGTCAGCACGGGCGTGGCGAGCGCCAACGCGAATTTCGGCGCCGCCAACATGACGACGCTCAGCGTCGTGATCCCGGCGGGCGCCGCGTCCGCGAGCTTCAGCGTTTTCGGCCAGGCGACCCTGATCACCTCCTCGCAGGAGCTGGCCGACGGCGCGCAGACCGTCGAGCTGGTCCCCGCGGCGGCCGGGTTCCTCGGCATCGCCGACACGCTCGACGTGAACGACGCGGCCAACGTGCTGCCGCAATTGGCCCTGGCGATCGCCGGCCCGAAACAGATCGCCGAGAATTCAGCGACGCCGATCCAGGCCACGCTCACGCGGAATTCGCCGACGACCGACGCGCTGGTGGTCAACCTGCAAAGCTTGGACCCTGCCGCCGCCAGTGTGCCGCTGACGGTGACGATCCCCGCCAACCAGGCCTCCGTGACCTTCCTGATTACGCCTCAGGACAGCGGCGTCACCAATCCCGGCGGTTCCCAGGCCGCGGTGATCGTCGCCTCGGCCACTGGCTTTCTCTCCGGGCGCGACACCCTCACCGTCACCGACGACGGCGACGGCACCGGCTCCGCCGCCAACCTCACCGTGACGGTCAACGGGTCGAACCCGATCGCGGACAACGCCGGACTCCTGTCGAACGAGTTGACGATCACGCGGGGCGGCACGACCGGCGATCTGGTCGTCACGCTCACCAGCAGCGATCCGACCCTTGCCCAGTTCCCCTCGTTGACGACGCCGGGCACGACGTCCGCCACCACCACCGTGACCATTCCCAACGGGCAGTCGTCGGCGACCGCGGACGTGGCGATTATGGACAGCACCGTCGCCCAGTATCCGGGCACCGTCGTGTTCACCGCCACCGGCGGCGGCTTCAATGCCATCTCCGACTCGCTCGACGTGGTCGCCGACGGCGACAACACGTCCGCCGGCGTTTCGCTGTCCGCCGACGCCGACACGCCGGCCTTGGCCATCAGCTTCCCGCCAGGCAGCGCCATCCCGAACAGTAGCGGCCAGCAAAGCGCGGTCGGCACCGTCACCCGCGACACACCCACCACGCAACCCCTCACGGTGTTCCTCGTCTCGAGCGATCCGACGGAAGCCTCCGTGATTCAGCCGGGCGGCGGCACGACCGTGACCATACCCACCGGCGCCACCTCGGCCACGTTCGTCGTCAGCTACGTCGGGCCCTTCTCCGTCAAGGCCGGCGAGACCGTGTCCATCTTCGCGGCCGCCGCACCCTTGGCCGGCGCACGGGGCTTGCTGAACGTCAATCCGCCCAACGGCTTCAACCGTCTCGGCGACCAGAACATCACGCGCCAGCAGGGGCAGATCATCATCCAGGACAACACCATCTCGAACTCGTCGGCGTTCGACATCGCGGTCAACGCCGACACGCGCGGCGCCGGCGGCAACATTCCCCATCCGGGCGTGGTCCGCAATCTCGACACGATCAACGGTCCGCCGCAGGCGCCGCCGGGCGGCCTGGTTCCCGGGCCGGTGATCACCAACAACCTGTTGATCGCCGGAGGGAAAGGCGCCATCCTGTTCAGCGGCGACGCCAACGCCGCCGGCCAGCCCCTGGCCGCCACACCCTTCGGCCGCATCATCAACAACACGATCTACGGCGGGCAAACACCCACCGGAACCGGAGTCCAGGTGCAACAGAACGCCGGACCCACGATCATCAACAACATCTTCGCCAACCTGTCCACCGCCATCAGCGTCGACGGCTCGTCCAGCGCCACCGCGTACCACCCGACCGTGATCACCGCAAACCTCTACCAGGGCGACACGAACAACGTCGTCTCGGTCAACCCGATCGCCGAAACCAACGCCATCCACCTGGCCGCCACCGACGCCCTGTTCACCAACGCCACGGCCGGCAACTTCTACCTGGCGCCCGGCTCGCTGGCGGTGGGCAACGCCACCAACAACTTGCCCGACCGTGCCGCGATGATCGCCGCCAAAACGCTCACAGGAATTCCCGCCTCGCCGATCGCCGCGCCCGCTTACGACATGTTCGGCCAGTTGCGCGGCCTCGGCTCGAACAACGCCAAGGATCTCGGCGCCATCGAGCGCGTCGACGTCAGCGGGCCCATCGCCGTGCTGGCCAATCCGCTCGACAACGACCCGTACGACCAGAATCCCGCCTTCAACGTGGTCCAAGACGTCGGCCGCACGCTCAACGATTTCGCCATCCAACTGACCGACCCCAGCGGCGTCGGCGTCGACAGCGGCACCGTCAATCCCACCCGCTTCGCGCTCTACCGCAACGGCACGCCGCTGGTCGAGGGAATCGACTACTTCTTCAGTTACGACACCAACACCCAAACGGCCCATTTCACTCCGGCGGCGGGCGTCTGGTTGAACGGCAACCAATACACGATCTTCGTCGACAACGGCGTGAAATTCGACGCCTTCAACGCCCAGCGAACCTCCGTCGGCATCAAGGATCTGGCCGGCAACCTGTTGCAGGCCAATTCGTCGACCGGTTACACCCGCTTCGACATTCTTTTGCAAAGCGCCGGCGGCGATCCGCCGGTCGTCTCGGTTCCGGCCCCCCAGAGCGTCGACGAGGGGACGCCGCTGGTCTTCTCCGGCGGCACGAGCAACCCGATCTCGATCTTCGACATCGAAGGCGGATCGAACCCGATCCAGGTCACCCTCAGCGTCACGCAGGGGTCGCTGTCGCAGGGGACGCTGACCTTGAGTTCAACTGACTCGGGAACCAGCGATACCGACAACGACCTCGCGCAGGACGGCGCCTCCGGCCTGACGTTCCTCAACGGCACCGCCAACGGCCAGGCCACGATCACGTTCAGCGGTTCGTTGGATGACGTCAACGAGGCCCTCGCGGGCCTGACCTACACCCAGACGAACGACTTCGCCGGCCAGGCCCAGATCGCGATTTCGGCCACCGACACGGGCACCGGTCTCACCGGCCTGGGTACGGCCCTGGTCACCGTCAATCTGGTCAACGACGCGCCGGTGAACCTGTTCAACGGCGTGTCGATGACCACGGTGCCCCCCCCCACGCAGAACGTCGCCGAGAACGCGGTGAACGGGCCGCTGGTCTTTTCCACGGCCACCGGCAACGCCATTTCGGTCTTCGACGGCGACGCCTCCGTCCCGCCGGGTAACGGCGTGATCCAAGTCACGCTCACGGCCAGCAACGGCACGGTTTCACTGGCCAGCCTCGCCAACCTGACGATCGTGGCCGGCACGGGCGCCAACGACGGCACCGTCACGGTGCAGGGGAAGATCCCGGATCTCAACGCCGCGCTCAACGGCCTGAGTTTCCAGCCCGCGGTCAACTTCATTGGCAACGCCTTGCTGACCATCAGCACCGACGATATGGGCAACACGGGCCTGGGCGGCCCGAAGACGACGACCAACATGGTGCCGATCAGCGTCATGCACGTCGACCAGCCGCCGACGACGGTGCAGGCCAACACCGTGATCACGGTCAACGAAAACGCGCCCCCCACGGTGCTCGACTTGCTGACGATCTTCAACGACACCGATTACCCGTCGCTGGAGCAATTCCCCGTCGTCACGCTGACCGGCAGCACCAACCCGACTTTGGTCAACATCAACGCATCGGGAACCACCTTGACCTTGTCCTACGCCGCCAACCAGTTCGGCACGGCGGTGCTCACGCTCACCGCCACCGACCAGGGCGACCCCGGCGACACCGGCGCCCAGGCCAGCGCCACGATCACCGTCAACGTGATCAAGGTCCAGCAGCCGCCGCAAACTCACGACTCCTCCTACCTCTACAGCACGAACACGCCCCTGTCGGTGGCGGCGCCGGGAGTGCTCGCCAGCGACGTCGAAGTCAACGGCGAGCCGTTGACCGCCGTGTTGTTCAACGTGCCGTCGCACGGCAGGCTCGTGCTCAACTCCGACGGCTCGTTCAACTACCAGCCCGACCCAGGCTTCAACGGCGAGGATTCGTTCGTCTACATGGCCGACAACGGAACATTCCGCACGCCGGCCACCGTGTACCTCGACAGCGTCCAATCGCAGTGGGTCGCGCGCATGTACAGCGAGGTGTTGGGGCGCGCCTCGCACCCAGGCATCGACGAGGTGAACTACTGGGTCGGCCAACTCAACGCCGGGGTCAGTCGCCTCGCGATCGCCAACCTCTTCGTCACCAGCAACGAGCGCCGCAGCCAGGTGATCGGCGACCTCTACCAGACCTATCTGGGACGCGCCGTCGACCCCGCGGGCTTGATTTATTGGCTGGGAGTCTGGAACGCCAGCAGTGGTCCGGAACAGGTGCAGGCCGGCATCATCGGCTCGCCGGAGTTCTACGTCACCGCCGGCAACACCGACGCGTCCTGGGTCACCGCCCTTTACCAGAACCTGTTCGAGCGCAACCCAGGGCCCAGCGAAGTGGCCTACTGGACCGGCCTGCTGGCCTCCCAGGGCAGCACCAACGCCGTCCGTTCCAGCGTCGTTTTGGGCTTCGTCACCAGCGACGAGTACCGGCTCAACCTGCTGCGCGGAATCGCCGCGCCGGACGATCCGGTCGGTGCCAGCGAACCGAACGAACCCAACGACTTGGGCTGGTACGCGCAGTACCTGCACCGGCCGATCGACACCGCCGGCGCCATGTACTGGTTGCAGCAGATGAGGAACGGCCTGCCGCAGGAGAGCATTCTGGACGGCATTCTCGCCAGCGGCGAGTATTTCAATCGGGCGTAGCGCCCACCGATACCAAGTGACAACCACGCCTAACGCCTAACGCCTAACAAACAGGGGGCTAACGCCCCCCGCTCGCCACGCTAACGCCTAACAAACAGGGGGCTAACGCCCCCCGCTCGCCACCCTAACGCCTAACAAACAGGGGGCTAACGCCCCCCGCTCGCCTGACCACTCATGATTCAAATCGCGAGAACCGCAAACTCTTCATGTAGTGCTCCAACAATCGGGCCGCGGCGGCGCGAATGTCGAAGGCTTCTTCGGCCCGCCGGCGCGCGGCCTGGGCCAGCCGGCGCCGCTCGCGGGCGTCGACGAGCAATGGTCCGATCGCATCGGCCAGCGCAACGTCGTCGCCGGCGGGCACCAGGCGCGCCGCATCGGCCTCAGGCGGAAAGATTTCGCGTGTTCCGCCCACGTCGGTCGCTATGGTCGGTACGCCCGCGGCGGCGGCCTCAAGCAGCACGCGCCCCAACGGCTCCTGACGGGCGGGGTGGACCACGAGCGTCAGTTCGGGCAGCAACTTCTCAATACCGTCGAGTGTGCCGACAAAATGAACGCGATCCGTCAGTCCATCCGCCGCGAAGGTTCGCTGTAGCCCGGCCTCATATTCGACCGCTTCCGCCTTTTGCGAATGGCGGCTGCCGGCAATGATCCAATGCGCGTCGGGATGGCGGCGGGCCAGCCTGCTCGCCGCGCGGGCCAACACATCGTGCCCCTTGCGCATCACCAGTTGGCCAATCGTCCCTACCAGCACCGCATCGGAAGGCAAACCAAGTTGGCGGTGCAGCCAGCCCGTCGCCGCCTTGGGACGGAATTGCTCCAGATCGACGCCGTTGTACAGCACCTGCACCGTGTCCGCCATCAGCCCTTGGGCAACGTGAAAGTCGCGAGTCGCCCGCGACACGGCCAGCAACCGCTTGTGGCGGTTCAGATCGGCGACCGCCGCACGGCTGAGTTTGATGATGTCGCGCAGGTGGGCTACGCTTGGCAGGCCCAATTCGGCGGCGACGGGCCCCGACAAGCGGCCCATCGCCAGGCTGTTGGCGTGCAGCACGTCAGGCCGCGACGACAAGAGCGCGGTGGCCAAGCGGTCTCGCAATTCGCCCAGCGCAGGACGACGATCGGCGGCATCGCGCGTCTCGAACGGTACCACCTCGACCCCTGCGCGAATGAGCGCCGCGTGCAACGGACCGCGCGACGGCGCCAGCGCCGTGGCCCTCATGCCGGCGGCTTTGAGCGCCGGCCAGGCCGCCAAGAGCGACCGTTCGCCGCCGTGGAGTGTCGGGTACTCGAACAGCCAGGCGATGTGCATGGGATTATATCAACCCATAATCCGTCAACGACTTCCGCAGCTTTCCCTCGTCCGCATCCGAGAGCGGCGTCATGGGCAAACGTAGTTCGCCGGTGTCGCGGCCCAGGAACTTCATGGCCGCCTTGACGGGAATCGGGTTGGTCGACAGGCCCAGCATGTCGCGGCAAAGCGGAAACAGCTTGCGGTGCCAGCGCTGGGCCGCGCCCAGATCGCCGGAGGCGAACGCCTTGAGCAACGCCAGCATGTCGCCGGGCACGATGTTGCCAACCACCGAGATCACGCCCCGGCCGCCGATCGCGAGCAAGGGCAACGTCAGGCTGTCGTCGCCGCTGAGCACGGTCAGGTCGGTCAGCGCCAGGATCTGCGAGGCCTGATCCATCGAGCCGGTCGCCTCCTTGACCATGGCGATGTTGGGCAATTCGGCCATGCGGGCGATCGTTTCGGGCTCGATGTTCTTGCCCGTCCGGCCGGGAATGTTGTAGACGCAAATCGGAATTCCCACCGCCTCGGCCAGGGCCTTGAAGTGCTGGTAGAAGCCCTCCTGGGTGGGCTTGTTGTAGTAGGGGGCGACCACCAGCGCCGCGTCGGCCCCCGCCTTCGCCGCCCACGACGTGAGCCGCAGCGCCTCGCGCGTGCTGTTCGAGCCGGTGCCGGGCATGACCTTGATCCGGCCCGCCACATGCTCGACCACCAGCGAAATCACTCGCTCGTGTTCCTCATGCGAAAGGGTCGGCGACTCGCCCGTCGTGCCGGTCGGGCAGAGGCACTGCGCCCCCGCGGCGATTTGGAACTCGACCTGCGCCTTGAGGGCCCGTTCATCGACTTGTCCGTTGCGAAAGGGGGTCGTCAACGCGACCGACAATCCAGCGAACGCTTCACCTTGGGTCGACATGGCAGGTCCGGCGAGGGTCCAGGATACAGGGGCGGCGCGGCCCCAAACGACGCATCATACAACAATCACCCGCGTCAACGCTAGGATCATCGCATGGGGCTCCGTAGGGAACGCCCTCCGTGGCGTTCCGTGAAGCGGGGTCGACGTCTTCGGGCAGGGGCGCGGAACGCCACGGAGGGCGTTCCCTACAGAGTCTCGCATCCTAGCCTTGAAGCCGCGGTTGGCGTAAACTAAGTTGTAGGCCGCAGGCGTGCCAAATCGGCGATGGCCTTCGCCCCGTTTGGGAGCTTGGAACGATGGCGACCGTACCCCCCACTTCATTGACCCCCGATGCGATCCCATCGGATGTCGAATATCCCGGTTCGGACGGGCGTCCCGTGGCGGAAACCCCTGTTCACTACAAGAATCTGACGACCATCGCGGACATTCTGAGGCGGCGTTTCGCCGACGACCCCATGACCTACGTGGGGGCCAACATGCTTCTCTACTACGTGCGCGGTGAACCGAGAAAGCGGGTCGCGCCCGACGTGTTCGTCGCCTTCGGCGCGCCGCGCGACAAGCAGCGCCGAACTTATCGGGTGTGGGAAGAAGATGGCAAGGTTCCCGACCTGGTCGTCGAATTCTCGAGTCGATCGACGAAAAACGAGGACCAAGTCAAGAAACTCCGCATTTATCGCGACCGCCTGGGGGTCCGCGAGTATTTCTTGTTCGATCCCATAGCGGAATATCTTGACCCGCCGCTGCAAGGCCACCGGCTACGAAGTGGCAAGTACGCGCCGATCAAGCCAATCGCCCGACGTTTGCCGAGCGAGGTTTTGGGCTTGCACTTCGAAGTAGCGGGCGAGGATCTGCGACTTTACGACCCGACGACAGGTGAGTGGTTGCCGACGGCGGAAGAGGCACGGTTGCAAGAGCGGGAGGGACGGCTGAAAGAGCGCGAGGCGCGGCTGACTGCCGAAAAACGAGCATTGGAGGCCGAAGTGGAGGTCGAACGTCTGCGGCGCGAATTGAAAGCACGGCGCGGGACATGAGGACAACGGGATGATCGTTGCTCTGTCAGCCGAATGGTGGGCGGCGCCCACCCTACGCGATCAGCTCCTTCATCTCGCGCACCGCCTGCTGGAACCCGACCATCAGCGCGCGGGCGACGATGCTGTGCCCGATGTTCAGTTCGCACATTTTCGGCAGACCGGCGATCGGCCGCGCGTTGCGATAGGTCAAACCGTGGCCGGCGTGGAGCGTCATCCCGCGCTCGACGACCCAACCAGCGGCACGGGCGAGCTTTTCCAACTCGGCCGCCCGCGGCGGCCCGGACGCCGCCAAAGCGTACTGGCCGGTGTGCAGTTCAACCGCGTCGGCCCCCAGGCTGCGCCCGAGGTCGATCTGCCGCTCGTCGGCGTCGAGAAAAAGGCTGACGACGATCCCGGCGTCGCGCAGGCGCGCTACGGCGGCGCCCAACCGCGCCTGCTGGGCGACCACGTCGAGGCCCCCCTCGGTGGTCACCTCCTGGCGGTTTTCGGGCACGAGCGTCGCCTGGTCGGGCCTGCCGCGGCAAGCCATCTCGATGACCTCATCGGCACAGGCCAACTCCAGGTTCAGCTTCACCGTGACCGTCTCGCGCAACAGCCGCAAGTCGCGGTCCTGGATGTGCCGCCGGTCCTCGCGCAAGTGTACGGTGATGCCGTCGGCGCCTGCCAATTCGGCCAGTGCCGCCGCCCAAACGGGGTCGGGCTCGTAGGTCCGCCGGGCTTGGCGAACCGTCGCCACGTGATCGATGTTGACGCCTAGGTGTGCCATGCGACGTTTCGCGCCTTGTGCCTCCGCACGCCAGCCGGGATTATATACTTCACGCGGCCGAGAATGAGACATTCACTTTCTCGTGGCAAAATGTCTCATTCTTGGCCGCGTGCAGTATAACGGCTAGGACCGCACTTTTCCACCACCCGCGTCCACCACCCGCGCACTCGATCACGATGAATCCGACCCAATGGATGACCGTCATGGGATTGACGCTGTTTCTCGTCGAGGGATTCACCCTCAGTGTCTTTCCCCGGCAGTTCAAGGAGTTTCTGGCCGAGGCCGATCCACGCGTCCTGCAAATCGCCGGACTGTTCGAGACCACCGTCGCCGCCGGGCTGATGGCGGGCATCGTCCTGGGGTGAATCGCTGGACACGGCGCGCGCCGCGACGCAAAATAGGGCTTCCACCAGAACGGGCCCTTTTTCCTGGAGTCACCCATGTTACTGCGCAGCATTTCGTTGTCGTCGCTGATCATCGCCTGTTGGGCGACGGCGGCCCCGGCTCAAGTCGTCTTGGAACGCAAGTTCGCCGACGGCACACAATTCAAGACACGCGAAACGGTCAAAGTGAAGCAATCGCTGGTGCTCAGCGGAATTGACCTCGGCTCGACCACGGAAACCACGGTCACCAGTCATACGACGTACGGCAAGCGCGACGCGCAAGGTGATTTGCCCGTCACCATGAAGTTCGAATCGCTCACGTCCGACCTCAAATTGCCGGGAGGCGTCGCGCTGAAGTTCGATTCGGCCGCGCCCGAGGTCAAGTCGGACAACCCGACCGCCGCACTGATCCTCGACAGCCTGCGCAAGACGGCCGGATCCACGCTGACCTACCGCTTCGACCGCGAGAACCAAGTGCAGTCGGTCGAAGGGGTCCAGGAAGGCGGGCTTCAGCCCAGCCCCGACGAGGTCAAAGAGGAACTCCAACGCGACGTCGACTTGATCCCCGAGAAGCCGCTCAAGCCCGGCGATACCTGGGAACAGACGGTGACGCGGAACCTCGGGCAGGGCCAGGTGTTCACGTTCCTGCGAGAATTCCAGTACGTGGGGCGAGTTGCCAAGTTTCCGACCGTCAAAGACGGCAAGCAGTTCGACAAAATCACCGCCAAGGACACGAGCGTCACGTATTCCACCAAGGGAAACGCCGGCGCCATCAAGGTGACGAAGAGCGACTTGAAGGTCGATACGTCCGAACACACGTACCTCTTCGACCGCGCGGCCGGGCGGTTGGTCGACTCGCGGAGTCAACTGCGGGTGATGGGCCCCTTGGGTCTGTCCGTGGCGAACATGGACCTGTCGGGCGACCTCGACCTGACGATGGAGATTCGCCGCGAAGAAGTGGAATGACCGCCAAACGACCACACGAACCCGCGGCGCAAGCTCGACGGGTCCGCGGAGCGGCCCACGAAACGGAAGGGATCATTTTCCGAAAAAAGCACGCTCGTTGCGCAGCAACGAACGCGCAAAAAACAAAACGGCGGCGAAGCGACAAAAAACGACTTCCGAATACCCCATGACGTCTGAGCGAGCCGCGAAAGCGGCATCCAATTGCCGCGCCACCCTTCGCCTTACCCCACGCTCTTTTGGATCTCTTTGGGAGGGGTTTTGGAATCGTTTTTTTTCGCGCAGCGTAGCGGCTAATCGCGACGCCGCGTTCTCCGGCCATCCTAATCCTCCCGCATGTGGCGGCGCGGCGACAGCGCCTCGTCGCCGGCTTCGGCGCGGATAAACGCGACTTCGAATCCCCTAAAAACGGAGATCCAAAACAGCGTGTGGTATTGCGAAGGGATGGGGGGCAATCCGCCGCGGCGGAACGCCACGGAGGGCGTTCCCTACAGAATTGGGCGAGAGTGCCGGTCCTCGCCTTGAAGCGGGGCGTCGTTTATTTCCGGATGCGCCGATCGTACCGCGCGCGCCACCCGGCCATGCGTCGTGGGAGCGATTTTCTGGACCCGCGCCAATGTTGATCTAAAGTTGGACATGATGACATGCAAAGAACTGGCGTCTCGAATCGAAGCGATCCAGCCCGGTGCCTTGCCGCGCGAAGTCGCGCGGCTCTGCCTGTTGCTGACGAACCACGTCGAAAACATGGAGGCGCTGGGGGATGAAGGGCAACTTGCCGAAGCCTGGAAGCAAACCGGCCTGCGGCTGCAAGCCGCCACCGACCAGCACGCCGCGATGACACAGGAACTGGAGCAATTGGCCCAGTCGGACCCGAAGAAATTCACGCCCGATCAGGTTTGGGTGCTGGTCCGGGCAATTAAGGTGCAGAGCCAGGTGTTGTCGCTCTACGTCGGCCAACCTCCGATCGATGTATGAGATCGCGGGCTGAAGCGTCGGTGCCCACCCTACGTAGCGTGGGCTTCAGCCCGCGTTCGTTGTGGGCGGTGCCCATCCTACGTAGCGTGGGCTTCAGCCCGCGTTCGTTGTGGGCGGTGCCCACCTACGTAGCGTGGGCTTCAGCCCGCGTTCGTTGTGGGCGGTGCCCACGCTACGTAGGGTCAACTCACCGGGGCGTCGCTGACGCTCCGACCCAGCCACCGGCCACCGGCATCATCCCCACGTCGTCAAAAGCTCAACGTCAGCTCAGCCAGGCGCGGCTCGAAGAAGCTCCAGAGCATCTCGCGTTGCGCCGCGAAGTTCAGGTGAATGCGGCTGGCCACCACCTGGTAGCGGCCCACCAGATCGTATTCGTGCCCGGCTTCGGTCAGGCAACTTTTCAGGGCGCCGACCGGCTCGATCAGCCAATTCGCGTTTCGGTAGCCGCGCAGCCGCGTCCCAGCGTGCCCCAACCAGGTTCCTTTCGACAACGTCACCTCGACAGGCGCGGGCGGCAGCGATTGAGGGCTGAAGCGGGCCACCGCCGGCAAAACGCCGACCATGGGCGCCTTCCGGCCGTCAGGCGTCACCAGATGCTCGCAGAGATAGGCCATGCCGCCCCCCTCGGCGTACACGCGGCCACCGCTGCGAACGTGATTGCGCATGGCCAGCAGCATGCAATGGTTGCCGGTCAGCGCGTCGGCCGCGCGCTCGGGATGACCGCAGCCGAGATAAACCACGTCGCACTCGGGCAGTACCTCGTCGCGCAGCGGTGAAAAATCGACCACCTTGGCGCCTAGCATTTCCAACAGGTCGAGCGCGTCGGGAAAGTAGCAATGGAACGCCTTGTCGAAGGCCACCGCCACGGTGAGCGGCTCCGTCGCTTCGGAACTCGTTGGCGGCGCGCGGAACAACGCCGGCCGCACGCGTGAAAAACCGCGCCGCCGCGCCAGCGCCATCAAGCGTTCGGACTGGCAATAGCGGGCCAACTCGTCGCCCAGCGGCCGCAGCAACTCCCGTGGCGGCACTGATCCCGCCGGCAAGGCCGCCAAAGCCGCCCGCGCCGAGGAAAGCTCCGTGAGAGCACCCAAGACCGGCACGTTCCAAAGGGCTTCCAAGCTGGTTTGCAGCCGAAACACGTCGGCGGCCGACGCCACCCGGTCGAGCAGCACGCCGTCGATCTGGTCGGGGCGTTCCGGCAGAGAACATGCGGCGAGGCGCGCGGCGTCCACCACCACCAGTCGGGGCAAATCGAGCCAATCGCAGAGCTTGTCGAAACTGGCATCCCTACCCGAACATGCCGAAGACGCTTCAAAACAACCTTCGACCAAGGCCAAGTCGGTCGCCGCCGCTCCCTGGACGAACAACTCGCGGCAGACGTCCTTCGACATCAACCAAGTGTCCAAGTGCCGGGAGCCGAGGCCGGTGATCGAAAGCGCCGCACGGTACGGCGGGAACGTCGCATGCGAGTGAAAGTGCTGCACTTGGCAGCCCTGCCGCGCCAGCAACTCCATCATGGCCCAACTGATCGGCTCGGTACAACCGGCCGATTCAGCCCGCCCACCGCCCTCGATCGATCCTACCGCGACGCGTGGCAGACTTAACATACGTCGGATCCCCGTGACATTGGGCGCGGCTTCGTGTTGTGGACCATTGCATTCTTAGCCGATGCCGCGGGCGAGTCAAGCATTTTGTCGCGATTTCCGGCCTCATTCGCGGGACGCTTGCCAAGCACCGCGCTTACCGCTAACTTCAAGGGATCACACCGGGCGGCGGGTGGCCATCGTAGCCGTTAAGCGGGTCGTTGGAAAAAACGTCCGCCGCCGGCTGTACTCGTTTTCGCAAGGAACGCTTTGATGGTAGCGGGCACGCCCGACTCCCACCGTATCGTCATCACCGGTATCGGCCTCACCGCGCCCAACGGCAATTCGCCCAAGGAGTTCCGCGAAAGCCTGCTGGCCGGCCGTAGCGGCGTTACTCCCTACGAAATCCGCTACGTGGGCGCCACGTTGGCAGGCGTCTGCCGCTTCGACGAGCTCAAATACCAGAAGAAAAAAGACGTCCGCCGTGGCACGCGCGCCGGCAGCGTCGGCATTTATTGCGCCCACGAGGCGATCGCCGATTCCGGCATTGACTGGGACCGCATCGACAAGGCCCAGGTGGGGATCTACGTTGGTGTCACCGAACATGGAAACGTCGAGACCGAAAACGAAATCTACGAACTCAAAGGGTTCGATTACGACACCAAGTTCTGGTCGCACCATCACAACCCGCGCACCGTCGCCAACAATCCGGCCGGTGAGATCTCACTCAATCTGGGGATCACGGGTCCGCACTACACGATCGGCGCCGCCTGCGCGGCGGGTAACGCCGGCTTGATCCAGGGCGCGCAGATGTTGCGCCTGGGCGAGGTCGACCTGGCGCTGGCCGGCGGCGTGTCGGAAAGCATCCATACGTTCGGCATTTTCGCCAGCTTCAAGAGCCAAGGGGCGCTGGCCTCGCACGCGGACCCGACCAAAGCCTCGCGGCCCTTCGACGCGCGGCGCAACGGCATCGTCGTCGCCGAGGGGGGCTGCATGTACGTGCTCCAACGCCACGCCGACGCCAAGGCGCGCGGCGCTCGGATCTACGGTGAAATCGCCGGCCACCACCTCAACAGCGACGCGAGCGACTTCGTGCTGCCCAACCCCGAACGGCAAGCCGAGTGCATCGAGAGGGCCTTGCAAAAGGCGGGGCTTTCGCCCGCCGACATCGACATCGTCAGCACGCACGCCACCGGCACCAGTTCGGGCGACATTCAGGAGTGCCTGGCGCTGCGGCGGGTTTTCGAGCATGCGCCGCGGACGCTGTTCAATAACGCCAAGAGCTTCATCGGCCACGCGATGGGCGCGGCGGGCGCCTTGGAACTGGCGGGCAATCTCGCGGCATTCGACGATCGGGTTTGCCACGCGACCATCAACGTCGACGAGTTGGACCCCGCATGCGCCTTGCCCGGACTGGTCACCAATCAGCCCAGGGAAATGGCCCGGGCATGCACGGTGCTCAACAACTCGTTCGGAATGTTGGGAATCAACTCCGTTTTGATCGTAAAAAAAATCTAGCTTGGAGAACCGGCATGACGACGACCAACATCCGCGAGGCGGTCCTTGAAATCCTGGAAAACATCGCGCCCGACGAGGACTTGAGCGATCTGAAGGATGACGTCCCGTTCCGCGAGCAACTCGAACTCGACAGCATGGACTTCCTCGACATCGTGATGGAGCTTCGCAAGCGCTACCGCGTCCAAGTGCCCGAGGACGATTACCTCGAACTGCGAAGCATGGCCAGCACGGTCGCCTACCTTGAACCCTTGATGAAAGAGGTCTGAGGGCCAGATTGAGCGCGGACGCGAGTAACCTCTAACCTCTAACCTCCAGATGTGTCGCTGGCGTTCATCCTTCAATCTTGACCCTTCCCCTCCTCAGTTTCCGCCTGGCTTGCGGCGACGAAATCCATGCGATGTCCCCACGACTACGACACGATCATCATCGGCGCGGGCATGTCGGGTCTGGCCGCCGGAATACGCCTGGCCTATTACGACCGACGCGTCTGCATTCTCGAGCGGCACACGACGATCGGCGGCCTGAATTCGTTCTACCGGCTCGACGGCCGGAATTACGACGTCGGACTTCATGCCGTGACCAACTTCACGCCCAAGGGGACGAAAAAGGGCCCGCTCGCGCGGCTGTTGCGGCAACTGCGCATCGGCTGGGACGAATTCGCACTGGTGCCGCAGATCGGTTCGCGGATCGCGTTTCCCGGCGTCACGCTCGATTTCAGCAACGATTTCGAGTTGTTTCGGTCTCAAGTCCACGAGCGATTTCCCTCGCAGAAAGACCACTTTGAACGACTGCTGGGCCAGATCGCCGACTACGACGACCTCGACCTGGCAGCGGCTGACCGCTCCGCCCGTGAGGCCGTGTCGGCCGTGATCGCCGATCCGCTGCTGGTCGAGATGCTGTTCTGCCCCTTGATGTTCTACGGCAGCGCGCGTGAGCGGGATATGGACTACGCCCAGTTTTGCGTGATGTTCCGCAGCATTTTTTGCGAGGGACTCGCCCGGCCCTCGACCGGGGTGCGGCCGATTCTCAAGCTGCTGGTCCGCAAATTCAAGGCCCTGGGAGGCCAGTTGCGGCTCCGCTCGGGCGTCAGCCGCATCGAAGTCGTCGGCGCCGCGGCGGCCAAAGTCGTGCTCGACGATGGCACGGAGCTGACCGCCGGCAACGTGCTTTCGAGCGCCGGCTGGCGGGAGACGATGCGCATGTGCGACGGCGTCGGCCGGGTCGACGAATTCCGCCCAGGCCGATTGTCGTTTACCGAGTCGATTTCGGTGCTCGACTGCCAGCCCCGCGCGATCGGCTGCGACCGGACGGTGATCTTCTACAACGACTCGGAAACATTCCACTGGGAACAGCCCGACGCTCTGCTCGACCCTCGCAGCGGCGTCATTTGTTCGCCCAACAATTTCGCCTACGGCGAACCGCTGGAGGAAGGAATGGTGCGGATCACCTCGTTGGCGAATTTCGGCCTCTGGAACGCGCTGGCCGAGCCGGACTATCGTCTGGCCAAGCTCCACGGGTACGACGCTTCGGTCGCCTCGGCCGTGCGATTCACGCCAGACTTTCGCGCCAACGTGATCGCGACCGACATGTTCACCCCCACCACGATCCACCACTTCACCGGCCACGAAAACGGCGCCGTTTACGGCGCCCCGGACAAGCACTACGATGGCGCCACCCATCTGAAAAACCTGTTTGTTTGCGGGACGGACCAGGGATTCGTCGGTATCATCGGCGCGATCGTCAGCGGGATTTCGATTGCAAACCGACATTTGCTCAAGGAAGAAGCTTTCCCATAGGGTGGGTTCTGTAGGGAACGCCCTCCGTGGCGTTCCGAGAAGCGGGTGTGACGTCGTCTGGCGGGGCACGGAACGCCACGGAGGGCGTTCCCTACAGAGCCAACTGATGTAGAATCCCTACATGCCCAAAGACTTCCTCAAAGGCGCCGGCGACCGCTACGACGTCATCGTCATCGGCAGCGGCCTGGCCGGCCTGACCGCCGCCAACACGCTGGCCAAAACGGGCCGCTCGGTGCTGCTCCTCGAGCAGCACTACCAGCTCGGCGGCATGGCCACCTGGTTCAAGCGCGCGGGCGGCCACATCTTCGACATCTCGCTGCATGGGTTCCCGGTCGGGATGATCAAAAGTTGCAAACGCTATTGGACCGCGGAAATCGCCGACTCGATCGTGCAGCTCAGGAACATCCGCTTCGACAACCCGATGTTTTCGCTCACGACGACCTTCAACCGCGACGATTTCAGCCGGCTTTTGACCGAGCGCTTCGACGTTCCGGCCGCGACGGTGCGGGCGTTCTTCGAATCGGCGCGAGGCATGAACTTCTACGACGACCAATCGACCACGGTCGGTGAGTTGTTCGAGCGTTTCTTCCCAGGCCGCGAGGACGTGATCCGGCTGTTGATGGAGCCCATCACCTACGCCAACGGCTCGACGCTCGAAGATCCGGCCATCAGCTACGGCATCGTCTTTTCGAACTTCATGTCGAAGGGCGTGTTCACGTTTCAGGGGGGCACCGACCGCCTGATTGGCCTGATGCGCGAGGAATTGCTGCGTAACGGCGTCGATCCGCGGATTCGTTGCGACGTCGATAAGATTCACGTCCGCGGTGGACGGGTCGAAGCGGTCTCGGTCGCCGGCCGGCGGATCGAGACCGGCGCGGTCGTCGCCAACGCCAACCTCAAGTCGACGATCTTCCACCTGGTGGGCGAGGAGCACTTCGACCGCTCGTTCGTCGATTCCGCCCGCGCCGTGCGGCTCAACAATTCGAGCTGCCAGGTGTACATGGCGCTCAAGCCGGGCGAGCCGCTCGACGAAAGCCACGGCGACCTGCTCTTCAGTTCGACGGCGCCCTTGTTCCGCACCGAGGCGCTGCTCAGCCGCGACGTCACCAGCCGCACGTATTCGTTTTATTATCCTCGCACCCGGCCGGGCGGCGACCGCTCGCTGATCGTCTCGAGCACGAACGCCAACTACCACGATTGGGCGGGGCTGTCGGACGAAGAGTATCAGGCCGGCAAGCGGGATCTGATCGAAAGCACGCTCGACGCGCTGGCCAAGTACGTGCCCGACATCCGCGAGAAGCTCGACCACGTCGAGGCTTCCACGCCGCGGACCTTCGAGCACTTCACCAAGCACCCGCTTGGGGCCAGCTTCGGCACCAAGTTCGAGGGGCTGGCGGTGAGCCGTGCCGTGCCCGAACAAATCGCCGGCCTGTATCATGCAGGCAGCGTGGGGATCATCATGTCGGGCTGGCTGGGCGCGATGAACTACGGGGTGATCGTGGCCAACGACGTCGATGGATTCCTGATGAAGAATGGGGAGACGGCGCGAACCGCGGCGAGCCGACCCACTTCGCGGGTACCCCGGCGTTAGCCCCACTCCATGGGTTGCCTCGCACGTCAAGCGAAGGCATAATTCAGAGTTGCCACGCCGTTCATTTTGCACCGCCTGAAATTCACTCAGACCATGACAGGAAATGAGTTTGGCCGAAATCCACGCCGCGATCCCGCACCGCGAGCCGTTCCTGCTGATCGACGAAATCGTGGCCCGCGACGAGCGGCGCATCGTATGCCGCAAGACGTTCCGCGGCGACGAGTTCTTTTACCAAGGGCACTATCCGGGGTTTCCTCTCACGCCCGGCGTACTGCTGTGCGAAGCGGCGATGCAGGCGGGGGCGGTGCTGCTGTCGCGACACGTCGGCGACAAGGCCGGCGTGCCCGTGGCGACGCGGATGAACGACGTGCGGTTCAAGCGGATGGTGAAGCCCGGCGAGACGATCGACATCGAAGTCGAGTTGGTCGAGCGGCTCGCCGACGCGTTTTTTCTCAAGGCCAAAGTCACCTGCGAGCGGAAAGTCGCCGTGCGGTTCGAGTTCGCGTGTACGCTGGCGCCTCCGCCTGGCTAGGCGGATGAAGACACCCAGCTTTTGGGCGGCCTGTATTGGTTCAACGTGAAACGGAGTCACTGAAGGCCCAAGTTAGCGAGTTGGAATGGCGACGACATTTGGGGCTTCCCTGGGTCGGCATTCAGCGCGTCGCGGCGGCGGTAGGGGGCTTGCCGGCGGAGCCAGCGGCGCGGGCGGGCTTGCCCGCCATGAATCGGTTGCAACCGCTGTTTCCAGAAACCCTCAAGCGATAGGGAAGCAGGTCTTCGTCGACGCAAAGACCCATCGTCAAGTCTTCGATCGATGCCTTCGGCTCGATCTGCCACCATTTGCAGTCCTTACACAGCCCCCAGTCGGATTCAGCCATCGTCGCGCCTCCCGCAATTCGTTGAGTTTTATGTGGGACTCGGTTTCGCCTCAGGTATCTCTGAGCATACCGCGTGCCAAAGACCAGGAAACCGCGTCTTGGCAACATTGGATTTACTTCGGCAACTTCGCCGGCCGGAGGTACAATCAGTCGTTGGCTTATGTCAATGACCACAACCAGTTCTGCCACAATGGGCGAGGACACCGAAGGCGCCGTATGGAACGCTCCGTCTCTCAAATGGTCGCCGGCTGGCTAACCGACGCCGACCTCGTGGTGGCCTTCACCGGCGCCGGCGTCAGCACCGAAAGTGGAATCCCCGACTTTCGCTCGCCGGGCGGCGTGTGGGCCAAGTACCAGCCCGTCTATTTCGACGCCTTTCTGGCTGACGCCGACGCGCGCCACGAGTATTGGCGGCAGAAGGCCGAAGCCCACCGCGACTTCGCCGACGCCCAGCCCAACACCGGCCACCAAACGCTGGCTCGCTGGGAGGCCGCCGGCCGCCTGGCCGCCGTGATCACGCAGAACATTGATGGTCTGCACCAGATGGCCGGCGGCCGCAATGTGCTCGAACTGCACGGCACCGCGCGCGAGGTTGCGTGCCTCGATTGCCACGCGCGCTACGAAGCCGGCGAAATGGTCGCCCGGTTCGTGGCCGCGGGCGCGGTGCCAAACTGCCCCGCTTGCGGCGGCGACCGGATGAAGCACGCCACCGTGTCGTTCGGCCAGGCGCTGCCGCCGAGCGTACTGCGAGAGGCATTCGCCTTGAGCAAGCGGGCGAAGCTGTTCCTTGCGATCGGCTCGTCCCTGGTCGTTGAGCCGGCGGCCAGCTTGCCGCGCGCGGCCAAGCAATCCGGGGCCAAACTGGTGATCGTCAACCGCGATCCCACCCCTCAGGACGAAACGGCCGACCTGGTGATCCGCGAACCAATCGGCGCCGCGTTGACGGCGATCGACGCCGAGTTGTCTACCGCGCGCGGCGGGGAATGAGGTTGCGGCACACGGAGTCTGCCTACTACTTCAATGTTGAACTGGGCGGAGGATACGGCTCTGCTGAGGAGCAACCGGAGCGCCGACCCAGTGGCCGAGACCGAAGAGCGGGCGGTGACTGCTCGCAGCGCCGCCTGCCCTTCTTCCCCTCTTCGGGATCGGCACCAAAGCGCAAAACCTTCGCGGCAGGATGCCGCGATTCCCCAAGCAGGACGCACCCCCGCGTTCGCTAACTCCCGCCACCCGAAATTCCAGTTCACGCTGAATCAGTACAAGTGTATGGTATATTGACAGTTTCGGCACGACGTCAACGCTGGGAAACCGAGTACGGATTCCAAGAAAGATGGCTGCGGGGCCTCCGGGGTGATAACTTGGAGGCTCCGCCCATCTCTTATCGTGA
>Ga0307372_10000278_pt1 | contig 91568 bp, 90 predicted proteins | sample OX1MG_FD_202533 | JGI IMG/M metagenome (GOLD analysis project Ga0307372, IMG submission 202533) | Soil microbial communities from Risofladan, Vaasa, Finland - OX-1 | ecosystem: Environmental > Terrestrial > Soil > Coastal area > Acid sulfate soil | place: Finland: Risofladan, Vaasa | collected... | reverse complement strand
CAAGACGCCAAAACGGCCCAAATTGGTGCCGAAATAGGGATTTGACCCGTTGTATCATCGCTAGTAGCTCATTTCACGGAACTCCTTCCGGAGTTCTGCGAGATTGTCGTTAGTCTAAACAAGAAATATCGAGTGGAGGCGGGTATATAGAAGCAGTGAAGAGCATAAGCTAATGATGAGCAGATGAGGTGAATGGCGACTTTCCCACAGGTCGCCATTTCGCTGTGTGTCCGGGAAATACACCGGCCAGTACGCTGACCCGCTCAGCGGCTTCGACTACTACAACGCCCGTTACTACGACCCGGTTTGCGGCGTCTTCCTCTCCGCCGATCCCGTCGAAGGCAACATGCAGGGCATGAACCCCTACGCTTATGTAGATGGCAACCCGGAGACCTATACCGACCCGACGGGGAATATGTATGCGCCGCCTGGCGGAGGAGGGGGTGGCGGCAATGGGGGAGGAGGAACGCCGCCACCATCACCGCCCGGCAATGGTGGGGGCTGGGTCGGCGGGTTCGTCCACGCTGCCGTCACTGTCGTCAAGTCAGCGGCAGATATGACACTGGGCATCTCCTCGATGGTCAACGATGTACAGACTATCACCAGTGGCAACGCCAGCTGGCAAGCTAAATTGTGGGCAGGAGCTGATCTGCTACTCAACGTGGGTATGGATGTGATGCTGGTGACCGGCATTGGTGAAGAGGCACGGGGAGTCTACGAAGCGGGGAAGATTGGTCTGAGCCTACTTATGCACGGCGGGGAAGATATGGCGCTGCACGAAGGCGAAGACCTGCTTACGCACGCTGGTGAGGAGGAAGCGACACACCTGGCGGAAAGTGGAGCGTGTAGTTTTATCGCCGCCACCCGCGTGATGACCGCGACAGGTGAACTGGCGATTGGCACCTTGCATGTGGGACAGAAAGTGCTGGCGTACAATCCCAAGACGCACAAGATGGAACTGCAACCCATCCTGCACGTCTGGATTCACACCGATAACGACCTGGTAGACCTGACTCTCACCACGGCGACACATGCCCCACACAGTACAACTGTGACGAAGACGAGCGAGACCATTCATACGAACCAGAAGCATCCTTTCTTTACAGAGGAAAAGGGCTTTGTTCCGGTCGGTCAACTCAAACTGGGCATGCATGTGTTACGCGCTGATGGGCGAAGCGGTGTGATCACCGGCTGGAAGATTGTACCGGGTGTCAAGGTGATGTACAATCTGGAGGTCGCACAGGATCACACGTTTACGGTGGGTGCGGGCGAGTGGGTGGTGCATAATTGTGGGACTTCTGGAAGCGGTGATCCTACTCAACGCCTTGCACAAACCAGGCAAGAGCTGGGCATGGTAGCTCGTAGCACGTCTCCTGATGATCGTCAAACCTTAGCAATTCTAGAAAGTGATGGAAAGGAATATTGGGGTATAAATGGCAGCAAACCAATTTCCTTCTCTGTTAACGCTATCAGCAAAACCCATGCCGAAATTGATACTCTCGACCAACTTGCCAGGGATCGAGCTATGAGTGGTATGACAGGAGGAACAGGTGAAATGTGGGTGGACAGACCTCCATGTCCCGCTTGTGGCTTATATGGAGGTATTCGCAGCGGCGTTCGCGCTGTAGGACTTGATCAATTAAAGCTTTGGTATCCAGGGGGAAGTATGAGCATTTTTCCTTGAAGAAAGAGTAGGTAAAGATGGTTTGGAAACTAGGAATAGGTTCAACATCTCCAACAGAAATATCTGATCCATCTTGGAATCAGGTTCTAGATGCAATATATTCGCTAAACGGGGAACCGCCTTTTGACTTACTATCCATTACGTTAGTTGATAAAGGGACACTTGTTGCAGGAGGAGGAGATAATGGACGTTATCTGGTTGTCTACTTTCCAGTGGATCATCCCAATACTCCGTCTCTGACACTGACGGATCCCAGCTTAACGGGACCTCCTGTTTATCTCACTATTCAAACGTCTGATGAACATGAGGCCAAACATGCTGTGATGCTGCCTCTTGTTGTGCAAGTGTTTGAGTACTTCTTTCAAACAGGGAATATTTCGAAGCATGTACACTGGGAGAGTGACGACACAGGTGAAGATGCATAGAAAGTTTTGGACTGAACCCGTTTTGCCGGTTCTGGCTCACTTTCGATGATCCAAAAATCATAGAGGAAAGTTCTTCTACGCCAATCAGCTACAGTTGTGAAGAATATTGTTATTGACGAAGGTATTTCATTCCGAGGAGCCCTTGCACAAGCTATTTGGGATTATCGTGGCTTAGTGCCTGATAGTACCGACTCAATACGAGGCTTGATCCAGTATTGGAAAGATACATATCCAGCACTTATGCAAAAGTAACTTTGTAGTAATTCGCCACTATCATGAAAGGAGAAAGGGAATCAACTATGACGTTCCCACTTAATATCGATCAATTCAGTGCTAATTTCGGCACAAATCCTCTACCTGCTGTTTTGGAAGCCTTGCTTGCATTCCAAAACAGCAATCGTGAGTGGTACAGTTGGGGATTTGAATTAGATAGTATCCCACGAAAAGCACTGAATGTCCATGTGAAGGAAGAGGTTATTCCACAACTATTTGCTTTCGGTCGTGATAGGAATTATTCTATTTATGCTCTCTGGTGTTATCAGGATGTGCCTCTTGAAAAGGCTCCCGTGGTGTATCTAAACTCTGAAGGAGAAGGTTCAGGTGTACTTGCGAACGATCTCTCTGAGTTTTTGATGCTCCTTGCTTGTGATGAAGAACCACGCTTTGGAGTGTACTCACAAGAAATAGACGATGAAATTGAGCATTCAATAGGAAATCAGGCATTTCGAACGTGGATCGATCAGCAATATCATCTTCGTGTTGCTGCACAACCTAACGAGATTGTACAGAATGCACGGCTCCAGCATCCTGCATTGCCTCTTGCGTACTAATACGATTCAATGTAATGAATATGTAGAGATTGTTTCGCGGTAAGTAAGGAGTTCTGACTCTTAGCCCATCCTGTCTTTGCCCCACACAACACAACCGTTGCTAAAACAAGCGAAGTCATCCACACCTACAAGAAGCACCCCTTCTTCACGATGGAAAAGGGCTTCGTCCCGGTGGATCAACTGAAACTTGGGATGCACGTGCTACGCGCTGATGGGCAAAGCGGTGTAATTAGCGGCTGGAAGATGGTACCGGGTGTCAAGCTGATGTACAATTTAGAGGTTGCGCAGGATCACACGTTTACGGTGGGTGCGGACGAGTGGGTGGTGCATAATTGCGGCGGTGGCGATCCTGAAAATGTTTTTCTCCCACAGAATAGATATCCAGAAGCAGCGGCAAATATACGCGATTCTGTAGAGGGAGGACAACCCGAAGTGCTACACACTGATCCTGCATCAGCAAATGCCAACAGGAGAGCGTCATTGACAGGATATGATCGCATACCAGGATATGATCGCATACCAGGATATGATCGCATACCAGGATATGATCGAGATGAATATCCACCTGCGGCTAGTCAGGAAGGAGGAGCTGGGACAAATGTCAGATATATTAATCCTTCTGATAATAGAGGAGCAGGAAGTTTTTTACAGAAACAACTGGCAGGTCTCCCACCCGGTACGCCCTACATAATTAACATTATCGATGAATGGCTATTCTAGAAATCTCTTTTTGAGGGCCTCTGCCAGTATATTCAAGTATTAATTTGAGGTATGCCTGACAGAGGCCCTTCCTTGAATGTCAAGGAAAGGGATGTTAAGGAAAGGGAAACAATATGAGTACAGGTAATCCTGCCTGGCCGGAAACACAAAAATGGCTTCAAGAAGCTAAAAATACTGCAGAAGTTTTGCAAGGAGACCGAAAGCAAGGTGAAGCGGTTGTACAAAAACTGCATGTTTCTTCCAGTACTTTAATGGGAACAATAGCACTTGAAACGGGGGGTGTTCTCTTTGATCATGGGTGGGTACGCTTTTTAGGTTCAGGGGGCGAGCGACTGAAAGGAAATTTGTTGAATTGGAATACACCAGAGAATGGGTATGGCTTGCAAGGAGCCTTTATTATTGCTTATGATGCAATTGGTGGCTTCTTTGCTATGAATGGAGGAGCATTTTCTGGAGAGAAGGGGAGTATCTTTTATATGGAACCTGATACACTCGAATGGCAGAACCTCGGCGGCTCATATTCACAACTGATTTCTTGGGCGGCAACAGGAGATTTGAATCAGTTTTATCGCAATATGCGTTGGCATGGATGGGAACAAGATATCGCGTCTCTTACTGGCGACGAAGGAATGTCTATGTATCCTTTTCTCTTCACAGAAAAAGAACTCCCTGTATCTAAGCGTTCAAGAAAACCTGTTCCTATGCATGAGTTATGGAACCTCCATCTTGATTTAGCTCAACAGCTAAAAAATCTTCCTGAAGGAACTCCGTTTGTAGTACATTTTTCAGATGCTCCACAAGATGACAAGTAGATAAAACGTCTCTATTCAGGTAGAGCAAGGAAGGACGGGACAATGCGTATGGAATAGTAGCAAACAAATGTATTTCTGCCGGTGCTGTCACATTTTTCTTGTTTTTGTCATCATCCCTGGATGAAAATAAGGCACCAGGCTGCATTGCTTGCTGATAGAGCGCGATCCGTGACTATAGACTATAGCCTTGAACCACGTTCAGCAATGTGCAGAACAGTGCCGCAGTGCAGGGCAACCAGGTCTACGGCCCTTACGGCACGCAGCACTACAGCCAGGGCAGCATGAACACCAACAAAGGCTACACCGGCCAGGACGTCGACCCACTCAGCGGCTTCGACTACTACAACGCCCGTTACTACGACCCAGTCTGTGGTACTTTCCTTTCTGCCGACCCGGTACAGGGCAACATGCAGGGCATGAACCCCTACGCCTATGTGGATGGTAACCCCGAGACCTATACCGACCCAACGGGGAATATGTATGCGCCGCTTGGCGGAGGAGGGGGGGGTGGCAGTGGTGGGGGAGGCACACCACCACCAGCGCCGCCATCGTGCCAGGGATGGTGCTGGGTTCAACAACAGTGGAACAACGTCAGAAGTTACGTGCAGCAAAAGTTGAGTGGGATAAGCGCTGATGCTCAACAACAGTGGAGTGAGTTTATAGCCGACCCTAAATATTATATGCAGCAGCAACTGCCAGCACAGGTTACCAAAGTAGGAATCAGCGTCACTCATATTGTTATAGGCGCTCTTCTCCTTGTGGGTATAGGTGTAAGGGAAACTTGAATAATTAATTATCCTGACTGGAAGGCAGAGGACACTTGATATGCACGAACCATTTTTCCAGGGAAGGTAGTCGCTGGAAGTGTGTTTCCAGCAGGTTCATTGCTTCTTTGGTCAGCTTCACCCCGTTGTGGTAGGAAGTCGTCACTAATTCGACCACAGGATGTTTCCCTTTCCAAGTCATTGTTCTGGCAAATTGGATGACAGCATCCACTGAATCGAGCAAAGCTCCATTCCAATGCTGTTCTAAAACGCCCCAACAGCGTTCAACTGGATTGTATTTGCTATGATAGGGTGGATAATACGCGAGAAATATGTTTACCTGATAGTTCTGCGCAAATTCCAGCAAACGCTGCATAAATTGGGTGCGGCGGCTGTGGCTCTCTGGACCATTGTCAACATTGATGACGATCGTCTTGATCTGGAAAAACCGCTCTTTCACGGTTTCCCACCAATCTATCAAACGATCCACCAGACAATCACTGGTCACTTTTGAGGTGACACCGTAACAAAAAAATTCATCAAAGGCGGGCAAGAAAATACCAACAGGGGTCACAGTGACTTCCGGGTGAAAATCATGGTCGGCAGCTTTTGTTGGCACGCGACTCTTGCCTCCCCGTGCAAAAGGGCCAACCTTGACAATCGCTTTGGCATCCAGCGAGATCCGCAACGTCTGCTTGTTTGCGTCCGCTTCCTGGTTGACCTCCTTCAGTTGCTCGAAGATGGCATCCGTTTCGGGAAGTTTTTTTGGGGTTGTGTCTTTGCCACCTTTTTCAGGGAATATCCCAGCTCATTCAGCTTGCTTGTGAGCATCTCTGCAGTGGGTAATTCGTCATCACTATAGCCAAACTGCACCATCAACTGACGGCGTACTTCTGTTGCCGTTAGACGCGTGTACAGACGAGTGGTGCGAAACTGTGGGTCGGTTTGACTTTGCCCATCCACAATGGCGGTGATATCCACCAACAAATTGGGCAAATGCTCTTCGCTGCGCTTGCGTCCACGCGACGAGAAGGCGTCGATGCAAACCATCCCCTGCTCCAGCTCATGAGCACCTTTTCGCATCGTCACACGATTCCATCCTAACTCCCGTTCTGCCAGGCACTGACCTCCTTCTCCTAATGCTCGTACTGTTCGTGCCATAAATAGGCAACGCTCACTGCCTTTGAGTACTTTTGCTGTCTGTATCAGCAATTCTTTCACATCCTTCACCAGTTCCATTTTTCCACCTCTCAGCGTTTTTTTGGATAGTATATCATCTCCCTGCAAACTCTCCTTTCGGATAATTTAATTTCCGATAGTCCCTAAGTATTGCTCTGTGGCGTTTTTCAACAAGTGCACCAAATGGCGATACTGGATGGTTGACGCCATCCTGGGCAAATTTGCGAGCAAATGAAGGTATCCCGCATGCTCGGTATACACCAAGTGGTACTATCTTACATTCCAGTCAACACGTTCTAAGTGATCATGTCTTTGTTAACAGGACCCAACTAGAAAGGAAAGCAAGAAGGTCTCCAAGACATGATGGAACTGCATTTTATAGTCCACAATTAGCCCAGGAGACTGTGGATTACGCATTGCAACATATGACGGAAGCACAGGAAAAACAACTTGTAGATTTGATGGCAGACCCTACAATAGGAGGTGAGATAGTCTTGACAGGAACAATGTACCGTGATATTGGTTACGGTTATCACTATGATAGAATCAGCAAAACATACACCACAATCAATTCAACGGCTACATATGAAGTACGTATTGCAGTAGATGCAAATGGAGATCCATTTATTGTCGCAGCATATCCGACCATATGAAACGTTACAGGTAAATGAAGACAGCGTGAAGAGGAAACAGGAGCTATATGAGAAGTAGCATATTAACTGGATTGCCGCCAAATTGGGAAGATTGGACATTCGAAAGTTCCTGGGCTTTCAGCGATACTCCTGAAGGGATTCTGGGATTAGCCTGGGAGGATCAAAAATTCAGGCGTGTATCACAGCAACCAGTAATCAACCTGGCATTTGTCGAGTGTACAACTGGTGCGATCAAATATCAAGATAACTGTCAGTGGCAAGGCTTTAGTGCAGACCATGAGCAATTATGGGCAGGTGAAACTAATGAAAATTGGATATTGACATGGGAAGGATTTCCAAACGAACAAACCCCATTGAGTATCGCGACGTGCATCGTTCACTGGGGAATCCCTCTCTCGTCTGGTAGGCCAATAATAGTTGATCAGGCAGTGAATAATATGACACGCCTGGGTCCAGTGATATATGCAGGAGTAACAGACCAAAACTTGAGTGTGGTACATCTAAAGCCTGGAGTTGATGATGTTGAGGCAACACTTGTTTGCATAAATCGAGGTGTGCGAGATAAAAATATTGGTAGGATCATAGAGCATAATGTGGAAATTGACGTAGCATTGAAAGCAACGGTCTATGTACAAAAAAATAATTGGTATATGATGATGCTAAGTTCTCTCTGGAATAAAGATGAGAAAATCATCATAGAGTTGCCAGTAGGTGACGATAGTGTAGAGGAGGAATTAGTCCAGGCAGATTTGCTAATAGCGCAGAAAGAAACGGAACCAGCAAAGATTTTTAGAAAAGAGGTTCAGGGTAAGCCTTATTGGCACTTCTCGGTAACTGGGGGATCTCATCCCATGAAAAAGGCTATTTGGAGATACCAGCTACCCATACAAATACCAGCGCATAATCATCCATTTGCTCACTTTGATGAAGATATTTTTGTAGGAGCAGCTATCATTTCTGGCCCGCATTGGAAATTATCACAGCAAAATGAGCAACAAACCATCGTCGCTGCCGTAGGACTTATCAAAAAAGAAGCCCTGGGTCTCCCTGAAGAGCAAGCCCGCTCTTTACGTGGCGGGGAATTGATTTGTCTGAGCCAGGATGGGCAGGTGGTACAGGAATGCAAAGAAGAGATTGTTGAGCAGGTAGAACTGTGCCTGGTTGGGGATACGGTCGTCGGTGTAGACCGCATGCAGCGACGCTGGCGTCTTTGGCGCTGGGAACCGCTAGCGGGGAAAGAACAATTTAGTACGGTACAGTGGCTGGATGAAGAGGTGGTGCATGCCCATGTGGTTACCAATCATGAGAATAGCGACCCACAGGGGACGCATTTCTGGCTGGTAGAAGAACGCCCCGATGGTCTCAGAGTGAAGAGATGTAATGGGCAAACATTAGAGGAAACAGAGGAACCATTGCTGTTGAAGCATTACAGCTTGCCCTATTCGCTTGAACGTTCGATTGGACATTGGGATTGGCCGGTTAAGAAGGGGATCATCGGGCATGAAGATGCGTTGTTGTTGATTGCGGCGGATGAGCAGAATCGCATGGTGTTGTATCGGGTGGAGGCGGGCAAATAGAAAAGGCGAAGAGCATAAGCTGGTGATGAACAGAAGAGGTGAATGGCGGCTTGTGTGAAAGTCGCCATTCACCTCTTCTGTTCAGTGAAAGTGGTTACCCACTTGTAGCACTATCCAGAACAGCTCCGCCGTGCAGGGCAGCATGGGGACCAACAAAGGCTACACCGGCCAGTATGCTGACCCGCTCAGCGGCTTCGACTACTACAACGCCCGCTACTACGACCCAGTCTGTGGTAGAAGATTGATAAAAAGGAGTACGATTACAACGGACAGCGGGCTGTGAATGCCGGGAACTTTTACCTTGCCAGTATCACCTTGAGTCTTGAGAGGTCCTTCACCACTTTGAATGAAAGGAGAACGATGTGCGACAGTGTATTAGCAAAGTACGCATACTACAAGGAGGAGTATTGCTCTGTTTGCTGTTGATGATTTCGGCATGTAGCAGCACGTCATCAACAGGAAATCTTGCGCCTTTTTCACAAGATGGTGCTAACTATAGTGGCGCTCAGTGGTCTCCCAATGGTCATTGGTTGGCCTCGTCGGTTGTTCCGACCGACACGATCCATCTCTTCTCGCCAAATGGACAAGTGATAAACACAGTATCGAATTGTGTTCTTTCAGGGTTAGGAACGGATTTCGCCTGGACGCCAGATGATCGGCTCAGTTGCCTGACGGCTTATCCACGCCAGCTGCAACTTTTAACCCTCACTCAGAAGGGAGACGTACAAAAGAGTACACGCATTCCTTTACCAATTCTGCCGGGAACTATTGATTGGAATTTTCAATGGAACCCGCATCACTTCTGGTTTGCCATTCTTGCTGAACCCGTGCCGGGAAGCGGGGACTCTTCTCTGTACATTTCTGATGTAAACGGGCGTGAATTGCTGGCCCCATTGAATATCAATAATGCGCAAGAATTAGCCTGGTCTCCTGATGGAAAGACACTGGCTCTGACAGAACCGACGGGAGATATTGCACTGCTCTCACTTCAGCAACACTCATCAGGACAGCTCTCTATTGTTCAGACACGCATCCTTCATGCCGGGGCCAGCGACATTGGGAATCTTGCCTGGTCTCCTTCTGGTCGGTGGTTGGTGTGTCGGCATGCTTCGTATAACAGTGAGGATTATCTGTACCTGTTCGCCACAGATGGTTCAGGAAAGCAGGTAAAAATCACATCTTCAATAACTGATGGACAATTAGATTCCCCGGCATGGTCTCCTGATGGGAAGCAATTGATTGTCGATCAAATCGCGATTGCTGGCGATACATTGATGACCTTAAATATCGAACAGGTTCTCAAGGAGAAAGGAGTGCAGCCATAGATTCAACATACGGCAACAGCCGCATTGCTACCCGCTAAAGTGCAATCCATGACTATAACCTTGGACCACCTTCAGCAACACGCAGACCAATTGTGTCTACGGTCCCTACGGCACCGGACAGTACAGCCAGGGCAGCATGGGGACCAACAAAGGCTACACCGGCCAGTACGCTGACCCGCTCAGCGGCTTCGACTACTACAACGCCCGGTACTACGACCCAGTCTGTGGTACTTTCCTTTCCGCCGACCCGGTACAGGGCAACATGCAAGGCATGAACCCCTACGCCTATGTGAATGGCAACCCCGAGACCTATACCGACCCGACGGGGAATATGTATGCGCCGCCTGGCGGAGCAGGGGGTGGTGGCAATGGGGGAGGAGGAGGAACGCCGCCGCCATCATGCCAGGGATGGTGTTGGATACAGCAGCAGTGGGATCATTACGTAGCTCCAGAGGTAAACCATTACATAATACAACCTGCAGAACATTTGCTTCAGCAAGCGCAGGAACAAGTTCTAAGAACCTTCTCTCCCGAAATCTCGGTTGTTCATATCCTTATCGGTGTAACTATTGCAGCGGCTGTGGGTATAGGTTCCTATGTGGTATGGCAGGTCACACATCGAGATCCAAACTGGACAGATATAGCTTCAAACGAAGGCGTATCTCATACACGTTGGCTTTGGGGTAAAGAGCCATATCCAGGTACTGTGCCAAGCGCAACACATGTTATAGAGGAACATGTTGATATCACGAACCCAGATTTACGAAAAAAAGCCAAGTCGTCCGATCATATGGAATCAAAGTTCGATAGCCTTACTGTGGCTCAACTTACGGTAGATTACGCCTTAGATCACATGACGTTGGCACAGAGAATTCAGTATCTTTGGATGACAACCAATCCTCTAGGTAGATTTGGACCACCATTGGTATTGACTGGAGATACAGGTGTACCTCTAGGTTATGAACTTGAATACAATCCAAGTACTGGGAAACTTACCAAATATACGGGCTTAACCAGATACAATGTTGTAATCGGTATCGATTTCAAAACTGGTCAGCCATACATCATCACTGCTTATCCAACACGATGACGGTAAGTTTATAATACGAGGCAAGTGTAGACTAAGAGAAGTCAGTTATCAGCAAGCAAATTGCTTACCTGATAACTGACTTCCATTAAACGAGAAAGGATTATAGTATATGCATGATCATTTAGTATTCCATTTGCTCCCTTCGTGGGAAGACTGGATATTTGAAAGTTCTTGGGCGTTTCAAGAAATGGCTACAGGGACGCTAGGCATAGCATGGAAAAGTAAGAAGGAATGGGAAGCACAACTACCTCCACAGTTACGAGTAGTCTTTATTGATTGTAAAGAAGGTAAAGTCAAACACCTTGATACTTATGAGTGGCACGGCCTAAGTATGGAAAATATCCGGCTTTGGGTTGGTATACAACCTGATGAATGGTTTATAACATGGAGGTCGTTAAATCCAACGAATATTTTACTCTGCCCGATTCACTGGAACATACCTCTTGTTTCTGTTACACCCGTCGCGATAGATGAAGTCAAAAGAAATATGACTCATCTAGGAACAGTGGTCTTTGTGGCAACAACAGAAAGAGATGTTAGGGTTGTTCGTCTTCAGCCATTAATAGATAACACTGAACCTTCCCTAGTGCGTTTGAGCCGCATGGTAGAAAAATATCCCGGGAATCTGGAACACATTGGTTTTATGAAACCTATCCTTGAAACCATTTTATCTGGAGGAATATCACAGGCAAAAGGTATTTGGGAAGCCCTCAAAGCTGGAGCAGTAAGCAAAGGACAAGGCTGGTACTTAGTGACATTTAATGCACAATACAATATGAATGAAGAGTTTGTTATTGAGCATCCAAATATAGGTATCCGAAATGTGGTCAAAGGGAGGCCGTACTGGAGTATGGCAGTTTCTGGGGGTCCTTTACCTGTATCCAAACAGACCTGGAAGCATTCATTTAACATGCAGATACAGGCAAGTTCCAATCCCTATAGTCGTTTTACAACTGATGTTATCGTTGGAGCATATTTGATTGCAGGTCCAGATTGGATGTCACCTCAAAAAGGGACACTACAAACTGTTATTATTGCTGTGGGCCTTATCAAAAAAGAGGCCCTGGGACTTCCTGAAGAGCAAGCCCACTCTTTACGTGGTGGGGAATTGATTTGTTTGAGCCAGAATGGGCAAGTAGTACAGGAATGCAAAGAAGAGATTGTTGAGCAAGTGGAACTGTGTCTGGTCGGGAATACTGTGATTGGCGTGGACCGCATCCAGAGACGGTGGCGCTTGTGGCAGTGGGAACCATTGGCCGGAAAAGAACAGTTTACAACGGTACAATGGCTCGATGAAAGTGTGGTGCATGCGCATGTCGTGACCAACCACGAGAATAGTGACCCGCAAGGAACACAGTTCTGGCTAGTAGAGGAGCGCCCTAAAGGACTGGCTGTCAGTAGACGGGATGGGCAAACATTGAAGGAGATAGAAGAGCCAATAACCCTGACAGGGTGGAGTTTGCCCTATGCGTTAGATAGGCCAGTAGGAGAATGGGATTGGCCGATTAAGAAGGGGTTGATCGGGCATGAGGATGCGTTGTTGTTGATTGCGGCGGATGAAGAGAATCGGATGGTATTGTACCGGGTGGAGGCGGATAAACAATAAAAGATATGAGAAGTGACGACGCGGGAAGCCACTTCTATGGTTGAGGATTGAGGATGGACGCCCACAATAGGCGTCCATTTACCTCTGGCTTGCATCTTCTGCCAGTGAACAATCTGGATGCCTTATATTACCCTAATCGCGCTTCTATAGCTCCTAACTGCTCTTTGAATTTGCGGTTCTCTTCGCGCACGAGATCAAGGTCGGTGCGCAATTGCCTCAATTGCTCGTCGGATGTGTCGCCGGTACGGAGAACGTGAACGGCAACACGCATGCTGCGTTGCGCCCGCGTATTTAATTCGTGGACGACGGCACGTTCCAGCACGCCGATAGCGCGTTTTTCGCCGAAGAACAACAATGCAACTGGCGTGCCGATGCGTACCGGGTCCCAGCTATCATGCTCGACCGCGTAGCAAAGAGCAGTTACGGCCCGTTGTCGCGCTTCCTCGCTATAGAGATAGCGATTTCTGCCCAACGCCCACATGCCAAGTGCGGCAGCCAGACGCATTGTTGGATGCTGGCTCATGTCATTGAGATAGGCCGCGATAGTATTCACCACGCGGTCTTCGCCAGTGGCGGCCAATCCCGCAAAAATGCCGCGTTGCACCCATGAATTCCACGAAGGACGGTCTACCACCTTGAGTAACAGATCTACACTGCCTTCTGCGCGGGTTTTACCCAACGCTACGGCGGCGGCAGCCTCCACCACGTAACTAACATCACCTTTTTCCAGTAAGGCCCCCAATGCCTGTGCAGAGCGTTGCGCAAGCTCCATCTGCTGCGGTGCCGCAAATTGACCCAGCGCGGCAGCAATGGCCGCACGCACCCGCGAATAGTGCGTGGCATCCAGCTCCGCTAACGCTTGCAACAAAATTGTCTGTGTTGCCCCGGTACCAATTGCGCCCAACGCGGTCGCGGCAGCAGCACGCACACCCCAGAAAGCGTCATTGAACAGGCATTGTTTCAAAGCCGCCACGCTCTCAGCGTCACCCTCTTCGCCCAATCCTTCGGCGGCCTCAATACGTCCCAATGTATCCGGGTCATGCGCTAGCTGATAACGCAACATCTTGCCAGAACGTTTGAAGGAGAGCGTTTTGAGCAGCCAGCCATCGGGGTCGAAACGCACCATGACCGGCTCGCGTTCCAGGGGCAGGTAGAAACTCTGCTCGCTCTGTCCATCTTCGCCCACGGTCACACACATTGGAATGGTGCGTGTCTCCGTTGTATCCGCGTCTTTCGCCGCCTCGTCAGAGGTGGGAATAGTAAACGCGAGGTCAATGGGCGTCACAAAGCAAGGAGTGAGATCATCTACTTGCTGCGTCTGACGAATTTTGACCTTCGCCATTGTGTGTTCGCTGTCCCACGAGTAGCTCACCTCAAAGGCCGGATAGCCGCCCTGATAGACCCATTGCTGGAAGAATTGTGCAAGGCTGCGACCAGTTGCCTCTTCAAGGGTGCGTTCCAGGTCTGCTGTAATCACTTCGCGAGTGCGATAGCGTTCAAGATAGGTTTTGATGCCACGGCGGAATGCCGCGTCGCCAAGCTGGTGGCGCAACATGTGCAATACCCAGCAACCCTTCTGGTACATATGCCGGTCGAATAGCTCCTCGCCATCCTCGTGAGTGACATAATACACAATAGGGCGGCGATGGCTGCTATCCTCCTGAAGGTAAATCTGTTTCTCACTGAGCATCGCTTGCTTGAATACATCCTTGCCCCGGTCATGCTCCGCCCACAATACGGTAAAATACGAGGCAAAGCCTTCATTGAGCCAGCCATTCGACCAGTCACGGCAGGTCACGAGGTCGCCGAACCACTGGTGCGCCAGTTCGTGCGCCACCACCGCAACATAGTCCACATCCAGAGAAGCTTTTTTATCCATCAACAGGCTAAAGCTGTGCGTCGTCGCCGTGGTATGCTCCATCGCGTTCGCATAAATCTCGACCACCGTCTGGGCGTACTTATCATAGGGATATTCGACGCCGGTATACGCGGAGAAGAATTGCATCATCTGCGGCGTTTTGCTCAACAGGTAAGGCGCATCGTCTTTGCGGTCCGGGCGTACATAATACGTTAGAGGTTTGCCGTTGTAGCTGTCCTCAATCACCGCGAATTCACCTACGACGAGCGAGACGAGGTAGGTGGCGTGCGGCACATCATGTCGCCAGTGGTGCGTTTTCGTCGCGCCATTGTCGGTGACGCTCAACAAATTTCCATTCGAGACGGTCAGGAATTGCGCGGGAACGGTGACAATCATCTCGGTTGTGGCGCGGTCATTGGGCGCATCGTGACAGGGGAACCAGTAGCGATGATAGCTGGGTTGTCCCACTGTCCATACCTGTACGGGGCGCGTTGGGTCTTCCGGTGCGGGCTTGATAAAGTGCAACCCTGTGCGCGGCTTCGCATGATACTCAATAGCAATCGTAAACTGCTCGCCATAGCGATAGGGCCGATCCAGCGCCACCACCAACTTCTTCGCGTCATTGCTAAATAGCAGTTCTTTGCCATGATCGTCGCTCCCTGCTATAACCCGTTCGATATGCAAATCTATTGCATCGAATGTGACCGTTTTCACCTCGTCAAAAAGCGCGGAAAAGGTGGTATAAACAGTACCACTGACCGTCTCCTGCGCAAAATCGAGCGCGATATCCAGCCGAACATGCTGGACATCTGCCGGTCGGTCTGGCGCGTACAGCACGCGATCACCCGGCAAGTCAAACGAACGCGCCTTTGGCGGCGGTGACATATGCGCGTGCTGCTTCTGCATAAAATAGAGACCAGAGCCATCCTCCAGCCACAGAATGTCTGCACAACTACAAGATTCCATCCATTACCTCCTTAGATATGACGCCAGAGTACCCGCAAGGGGATACCCTGGCATTGGTACACACGAATCATCGGTACACATGAACAGTCTCAAACCTGTTCCTTGTTTTCAACGTACAATATATGATATAGATATATCGAATATGAAAGGGACATTTCCTACATGCGTAGCAAAACATCACAAATAAATAGATTCTCGCAAATCTTGCGCTTCTTGCGCGTCTCGCGCCTGCTGCTCTGGACAATCTGGGTTATCTACCGCGAGCGTCGCCGTGTCATACGAGCGCGAGAACGCGGCAATTATGAGGTACAACCCAATATTGAAGTCCTTGTGCAGGTGCTGGTTGCTTTTCGCCAGACCGCCATTAAACTTGGTGTCCTGATGATTAAGCTTGGGCAGTTCCTCAGCTCTAGAGCCGACCTGTTGCCCGAACAGGCATTGGCCGCCCTGAGTTCGTTGCAGGACGAGGTGCCGCCCGCGCCATTCAATCACGTTGTATCGGTTATTGAAACAGATCTCGGTAAGCCGGTCGAGCAACTCTTTAGCACGCTAGAGCGCAAATGTACTGCTGCCGCCTCGCTTGGTCAGGTGCATAAAGCCGTGCTGGCATCCAACGGCGCAACTGTCGCGGTCAAGGTGCAACGCCCCAATATCGAACAACTTGTCCGTATGGATTTAAGCACGCTCAAGTTTGTCATCTGGGTAATTAATCGCTTTGTTAATACAGGCGATTTCATAGACTTGATGGGCTTCTACCAGGAATTCAAGCGCACCGTCTATGAGGAAATTGACTACGTTACCGAGGCAACAAACGCCAAACGTTTCAAAGAGATGTTCAAAGACGACCCGACCATCTATATCCCAGACATATACGAGGATTATACATCACCGCATGTTCTCGTGCTAGAGTGGATTGATGGCATCAAAATCAATGATTATCCAGCGCTGGAAGCCGCGCACATTGACCGCCTTGAAATAGCAAAACGCACGGTAAGTACCTACTTCTACCAGTTTTTTATCGCTGGCTTCTTCCATGCAGACCCACACCCCGGCAATATCTTCGTCCTGACGGAAGAAAAGGCTAGGACACAGCGGGCAGCGATACTCAGTGCCAAACAGCAAGGAAACGCGACAAGTAAGACGATGACAGCCGACCCATCGAGCGGGCCAGTCATTGCCTTTGTTGACTTTGGGATGGTTGGCTCGCTTAGCAAAACCATGAAAAAGTCCATGAAGGACCTCTTCCTGAGTTTCATTACTCGCGACTCGCACCAACTTGTCAACGCATTAAAAAAGCTCGGCTTCATTGGTGAAGGGGCAAATGTAGCCGCCATCGAACGCGGCATGTCACTGATGATGGAAAATTACTACGGCATGACACTGGGTGAAGCTCGCGACCTTGATATGCCCGAAGTGGCACACGATGTCGAAAATCTCTTATACGGTCAGCCCTTCCAGATTCCCGCCCAGTTCGCCTTCACAGGCCGCGCTATCAGCACGCTGGTAGGAGTATCAACCGGGCTGGCACCAGAATTCAACTTTGTAGAAGTCGCTACACCTTACGCCCGCAAATTCCTCGGCCTCGACGCAGAAGGTATTGGACAGACGGTTCAACAAGTTCTTTCGCAGGTACTCGAAGCTGGTCGCACGCTGCTCGCACTGCCACGCGAGTTAGAGCAAGTCATCACGCGCTTAGAGGCAGGACAAGTTGAAGTCAGGTTGGCAGGTATCTCCCCCAGCGGAAACGGCAAAGGGCGTCATGGTCGCAACCGTCGCAATGGTCTTGCCGCCGCTGCCGCCACCGGTTCTGGCAATCTCGCCCTCGGCCTGGTCTTTCTCGGCACGCTGGCCGGTGGTATCGTCCTCACCATGGCTCATCAGGTAGTCCCAGGTTGGTTCTGCCTTGGCCTGGCCGGCGTAACAGTACTGGGATTGCTGTTCAAACGGTAGAGACGCGCTTCAGCCCGTCCGCGTCCTTTTCCCTTTCATTTGCATACATTATTGGGTAAGGAAGGACGCGGACGGGCTAATGCTGTCCCCACACTGTTACGGCTAAGCGGCGACCGAACTATGTAACCAACGCGCAAAACTCACATCGGGAGCAGTAATGACTTGCTTCAGCAACATATCAAGATTAGCGGTGTCGTTAATCTTGATATGTTGCTGTTGCGCTAGCTCTGTTAGGTCAGGGAAACGGACTCTCATGGCGCTTAGCAGTGCCATTTGTAATCCTTTAGTCTCACCTTCGGCTAATCCCTCAGCTTTACTCTCGGCACGTATTCTCCGTACTTTTGAGTTTTCTTCCCACGGCTTAATTGCCCTCTCATTTAGCAATTAAGCCGTGGGGCGGTTCAATATCCAGCTATCCTCGCCCAGGCGATCAACCAGCCCCTCTTGTTCCAGTTTGAGCAGGTGGGCAAGGACGGAATGAGCAGCAAGGGCGTGCAGACTGGAGTCAACGTCGGTGTAGACGTAGCGTACAATTTGTGGAATGCTTGCGCCTTCCGGCAAGGTCTCCAACGCCTGCACAACCAGTTGCTCGCGTTGCATACGGTGCGCAATATACTCGGAGATTTTGTCCTGCGGCTTCGTGATGATCGGGCCGTGCGCGGGAACAAGTTCCGCGATATGTATCTCTTGTAGACGTTTGAGCGAATCGAGATAGGCCAACATGTCGCCCTCCGGTGGCGAGATAACGACGGTGCCGACGCCTGAGATAAGATCACCCGCGAAGAGGGTGCGCTGCTGCTCCAGCAAGAAGCTGAGGTGGTCGAAGCGATGGCCGGGAGTATGAATGGCACGCAAGGTATCGTCACCGGCAGGAAATTCTTCTCCATCGGGTATCTCAAAGTCCGCCATTGGCACGCCTGCTCGACTGAAAGCAAAAATGGAGACGCGCAGGCGCTTGCGCAAGGCTAGCGCACCGCCGATGTGGTCGGGATGCCCATGCGTAATCAGGATACGGCGAATATCCCCGCGCCTGGCTCCCTCACTTTCAATGGCATCAAGAAAGGCGATATCGTCAACGGCGGGGTCAATCACGGTCGCACCCTCGACTCCTCCGCCGAGAATAATTGTATTCGTACCTGGTCCCGTCATCACAGAGGGATTGGGGGCAAGGATAATCGTATATGGTTTTTGCATAATAGAGTTCCCTTACGATGTTTTTTTCGACGGTTTTGTCATGTGATCCGGCACATCCCAGCGATTCTCCATGTCATCTGGCAGGTAAACACGCGCTCCGCCTTCATCTTGCACCAGTACTGGTAAGCGTACAGGTACATGCTGCATCGTGGTATAGTGAAGGGCATCCTGCACACTTGTGAACTCAGCTAAACCTCGCAACTGATGAATAGTGGCGAAAACCAGCGGGAATGTTCCATCGTTATAACGCTCCAACGCTTGAGATGGTCGAACCCACACGCCCTCGCTCGTTTCTAGTTGATCGTGCGCTGCCTGTTGCTCGGTTGGAGCGGTGGTGATAAAAAAGTGCGTGTCGAAACGTTTGGGCATACCTTCCGGCGTAATCCAGTGCGCGAAATACCCAAGATAGTCCGTCGCCAGTCGCAGTTGCTCCGCGTGCGCCATCTCAATCAGTGAGCCACTACGCTGGTTGAATGCCAGCCGATAACTATCGAAGCTCGGCACATTCTCCTCGTTTATTGCCAGCATGGTGCCGGCACGATATGCCAGCAAAACACCCGCCTCCTCAAATAACTCGCGTATCGCGGCGGCCCGCACGCCCGTACCGAGAGCGGTGCGTCCCTCCGGGTCTGCTGCGGTGAGTGCAATCGGCGTGCAAACACCATCCTCTCGCTCGGCAGCAAGATCATCCTTCGCCACAGAGCCACCGGGAAACACATACACATCCGGCATAAAATCGCTCTGAATCACCCGCCGCACCATAAACACTTCTATTCCCTGGCCCTCTGCCAAATCTCGTAATAACATCACTGCTGAAGCCATGCGAGGCTGTACCGTCATGAACTATTCTCCTTCTCACTACAAGCGGCATTGTCTACTGTATATTACCACGAATTGTCTGACATAGGAGTCTAGCCGAATAACCTGCTACAATGGGAGAATTGAACCAATAAGAACGCAAGAAACGAGAACACTGTACCGGACTATCAAGGATGATAGTCCGGTACAGCACTACAAGCCATCATTTCCCGCTATATTTGTGGCTGTAGCGTTTTACTTTCCATTGGTGCACCACATACTGGACAGAAGTGAGCTTCCTTATCAGAAACTGCGTGACCGGCAGGACATGTCTTAGCCAATGGCAAAGTCACATCCCTATCTTGTGGCGGCGGCATGATCTTTTCTTCAGTCCAGACACCGGCAGGCACAGGGGCAGACATACGCTGTGGCAGAGTTCCTTGCGGATACGGAGCTGCCTTCTTGCGACGCATGAACACGAACAGGAGGGTAGTTGCACCCAGCACCACAATGATGCCTCCACCCACCAATGCAATGATCAGCCAGTTTGGTCCTTGTTGTGACTGTATAACCGGCTGCTCGGTAGCTGCTTTTGCCTGCGCTTCCTTCAAGAACGTTTGAACGCCGCCAAACTGTGGATATTCGTCGTGAAGCTTCTTCAGGTCTTGATAAGCTTGACTCCAATGTCCAGTGTTTGTCGCATCATATTCGTTGATGGCCTTCGTCCACAGGCTCATAAACGCGCCCTTCTCCGGATTCGCGATACCAGCCTGCTTTGCATACTGAGCAACGATATCACCGGGAACCCACATTGTGACACGTTGACTACTATCGGTAAAACGATCAGCAAAGCCGACGATTTGGCCCTGGGGGTTGATGATTGGACCGCCACTGCTCCCGTAGTAGGAGATGCCAGTCGTTTCATAAACCTCAGTTCCATCGCTCAGTGTCTTCTGTGCAGTGACCTGTCCCGTCTCAACTGATGGGGTCAACAAGCTGTTGATCGTGTTAACATCGTTGGATGTCGGGTTCAGGAGATCAGCGAACGAGGCTTCGGTATCGGCATCGGCAGGGTAAGCAACGGCCGTCACGCTATCCTGCACATGCACGCTACTCGCCGAAGCAAGCGTCAAGTACGGTAAGTCATGCGCCTCTACTTTGACAATCGCCACATCCTGCTTATCTGGCGGCGAGTTGACGACGATACGGGTTACCGCATAGCTTGTTATCTGGGCCGTATTCTGTAGAGGGCCGGTGTAGGCAGTAGAGAGAAAGACCCGTTGGCTCTTTATCTCAATAGGAATACTCATCCGATCGTTGTCAATGTACCATTGGAATGTCTCAATCGCCTTATCTACCGGGACATCCGCCTCCTTAGCATATTCCTGGATCGCCTCTGTCAAGAAAAAGCTGTACACGCCAGGATTATTCTTCTGATCAACGACATGGTCAGCAGTCAGCACATAGCCATCTGAACTGATGAACGCACCTGATCCACTCATGACGCCCTGATAGGAACTGCCATCGAGAGGGAAAACGACCTTCCCTTCGGAGGTACTCAAGATCACCTGTCCAGATATCAACGTGATAATACGTACAACTGCGGGACTGGCGAGTTGTACGCCATGGACTTTACTGTCATTGGACGCTGCCCGCGTAGAGGGGCTGGTTATCGTTAGCATCAACACAACCAGTGTGAGCGCAAGCAATTGCCAGAACAGACGCTTACTAATACCTAACATTGGAGTTGGCCTTTCTAGCAATCTTCTCTAAGCATGACTGGCATGCTCAGAGGAGTTCTTTCGTTAAAGAGAAATGGACCCTTGCCATTCCCAATTATTACTATATATCCTGACCATCTCATAATTATCATAAATTCAATCATCTCAATCACTGTTCAATCCCAATTTGCGTCGGGCGTAGTGCTATTTTCGGCAGAATATAGTAAACTAAGGCATGGTTCAAAAAGGGCCATGCCCAACTTATCAACTATGGGAAAGTAATATGCTCACGAACAAACAATCTGATACGCTCTATCCACGCTTCTCTCAAGCTGAATTCTCTCATCGTTACGCAACCGTGCGTACTATCATGCAAGACGCTAAGCTGGCAGCCCTTGTGGTGTATGGTGCCATCTGCTCACAGGAAATACTCTATTTTTCAGACTTTGAAGTTACCAGGGAAGCCATGCTCGTCTTTCCAGCCGAGGGCGACCTTACCCTTTTCATACAAATGTATAATCATGTTCCCAATGCCCGCCGCGCCGCCAGCATCAACGATATCCGCTGGGGTGGGCCAGATACTGCCGCTGAGGTTGCCGCAAACATACAGGAGCGCGGCCTCGCAGAACAAAAAATCGGTATCGTGGGCATGATACCGGTGCAACGCTACGAAACGCTGAAAAAGGCGTTGCCGCATGCGAAGCTGGTAGATTTCACGCGCCAGATACAACAACTGCGCCTGGTCAAAAGCGCCGAAGAACTTGCATTTCTCCGTAAAGGGGCCGAATTGAGCGACCGGGCGATAGAAGCACTTGAACATCAGGTTCGTCCCGGCATAACCGAGCATCAGCTAGCGGCCATCGTCGAAGGGAGTTATCTGGGATTGGGCGGCAAAAATTCCATTCACTACATGGCTACCACCCCTATGGATCATCCTGAAATATGCGTTCCGGCGCAGCACCTCTCTTCGCGCACTATTGAGAAAGGCGACATCCTTATTACCGAGATTAGCGCCCAATATCATGGCTATCCGGGTCAGATACTGCGTCCCTTCACCATTGGCACGCCGCCAACAGCTGCATACCAGCACATGTATGATGTCGCTGTCGAAGCATTTCATCGCATCGCCAGCGTCATCCGGGCAGGCGCAACCACCGACGAAGTACTTGATGCCGCCGAATATATCCACAACGCCGGCTTCACTATCTACGATGACCTTGTACATAGCCTCGGCGGCGGCTACTTGCCGCCCATCCTGCACACACGCCGTACAGACGCGAGGCCAGCGCAACCCTTTACGTTCAAAGAAAATATGACCATCGTCATTCAACCAAACATTATCACAGAGGATGAACATATGGGTTTACAAGTCGGCGAACTCGTTCAAGTGACACCCAATGGCGTCACGTCACTGCACCGCTATCCCATGCGTTTCATCCAATGCGGCACGGGCCGATAAATCGCCCCCAACAGGGTGCGCCGTGAAAGAACAAATACATGCCTGTACAACCAGAAAAAATAGTATCAATAGCAACAAAGCGTGTTGGGCTGATCGGCGATCCCGTCGCGCATTCCTTCTCGCCACGCCTGCAACAGGCTGCCTTCGACGCGCTCGGCATTGCGGCCCGCTACGAACTCTGGCAAACCAGCTCAGATGCGCTGGCAACACGGGTCGCCTCGCTATTGCATCCCCAATGCCTGGGTGCCAACGTCACTATTCCCCACAAACAGGCCGTGTTGCCGCTTCTGGACATTGTAGACCCTCTCGCGTCACAGATCGGCGCAGTAAATACCATTGTGCATCGAAACGAGTACCTCTATGGGTACAATACTGACGCCCCCGGCTTACTAAACGCGCTGGCAGAACACAACATAGGCACACGCGACGAGCAAGGCAACATCTCACTCAAAGACCATACCGTCGTCCTGCTGGGCGCTGGCGGAGCCGCACGCAGCGCCGCCTTTGCCAGCGTAAACGCCTGCGCGGCCCGCCTCATCATCATCAATCGCAGCCTGGAGCGTGCCCAACAACTCGCCACCGACGTGGGAAAGCAATTCATCAGCGCCTCCTTCTCATCCATGCATAATGCAGAAACAACGCAGATATTTTGCCTCAACCACACCGAATTCCTCATACCGCATCCCCGATCAATCATCATCAACGCCACATCGGTGGGAATGCATACATCCACAACAAATGGCAGAACAGAAGACGAAAGCCCCATGCCATCTGAAGTCCTTGCCCGCTTCACGCCCGACACCTTCATCCTCGACATGGTGTATAACCCCGTACAAACCCGCCTGCTCATACAAGCTCGCGCACTCGGCCTGCGTGCCGTCAATGGACTTCCCATGCTCTTGCATCAAGGCGCGTTAGCATTTACACTATGGACAGACCAACCAGCGCCGCTCGACATTATGCGCTCAACCATACCGTAGTAGTTTGTCACTGTTCATGTGACTGGTGATGCCCCATCAAGGGACACCGGCAGATGCACACAGCTCACTCGTCCCGGAGATGCTTCGCTGCACTCAGAATGACAGCCTCCGGCCTGTCATCCTGAGTGCAGCGAAGCATCTCTCGTCACTGCTGGAGCATCACAGTCACATGAACATTGACAAAGTAGTAGGGACCCGATTCATCGCGCCCCTCATCGTAAAGGAGACTACCTTTGAAATTCGCCAGCTTTTCGACAACCTCTATCTCTAAGCCCCATATGGGTCTCGTGCAGGACAACGAAATACTCGACGTTGATCTCGCCGCGCACGCGCTTACCCTTATTGGGCCCGATCAGATGATTGACTACCTGGAACAGCGTGAACAGCATCAGCTCGTACTACAGGCCATCCTCGACAGGGTGGCCGGACAGCGTTTCAGCGACGTCAAAATATTTAATGCCAGTGGTGCCGTACATCCACTCTCCGAAGTACAGCTTGCCGCACCTATTCCGCGCCCACGCAAAAACATCATGTGCCTGGGTCGCAACTACCTCGAACACGCCAGAGAGTGGGACACCGTTCAAGGCAAGGAAGCCTATGTCCCTACCGCAGCAGTCATCTTTACCAAAGCACCCACTACCGTCAACAGTCCCTATGGCGAGATCGTGGTTGACCCACATGTCTCCGTACAGGTTGACTGGGAAACCGAACTCGCCGTTATCATCGGCAAAACGGGCAAGAACATTCGTGAGGAAGATGCCCTCGATTATGTCTTCGGCTACACCGTTCTCAACGACGTCACCGCCCGCGACCTGCAAGACCGCCATCGCCAATTCTTCAAAGGTAAGAGTATTGACGGCTACTGCCCCATGGGGCCATGGATCGTTACCGCCGACGAGATACCCGACCCGCAGAATCTCGCTGTATCATGTCGCGTCAATGGCATTACCAAACAGGACAGCAATACCGCCATGATGATATTCTCGGTGCGCCAGATCATCGCTATCCTCTCGCTTGGCATGACCCTCGAACCCGGCGACATCATCGCCACCGGCACGCCCAGCGGAGTCGGCCACGCTCGCAAACCAGCCGAATACCTCAAGCCCGGCGACATCATGGAAACCGAAATCGCAGGCATCGGCCTCATCCGCAATCAAGTGGTCTAATGAGAGACAAAAAAATCCTCACCGAGACGCACTTCGGTGAGGATTTTTGTCTCTCATCAGGCTCGTACCTCTTCACGCAACCACGCGGGTAGGCCGCCCCACAAATTCAACGCCATCGAACGCGAATGCCACAGGCGCGGCGGCGTCGTTACATCGCGGTCATAATATTGCTGCAACTCCGCGGAAAGCTCCACATGTATACCGTCCGCATCCGCCACACGCAAAAACAGATCATTCCCGGCACCATGGCGACCCGGCCCCCACAAAACCGGCGTCTCGCGATGGCTGAAATGGTCCGCCCACGCCAGTAGCGCCGGGCCATTGGGAATACTGTACCCGATATGCTCAATACCCTGTCGCCCCTGTGTCAGCATCACCGTGTGATGGTCATGATTACAGCGCAGCCACGCCGTCTCACGCAACAACCAGTCCGAAATATCGAAACCCAGCGCCTCCGTATAGAACTCAACCATCGTCTCCAGGTGCATCGTCGCAAGCGATACGTGTTGCAGGCCATTCGGCTGTAATCGTGGCTGTCGTCTGCCGGGTGAAGCAGAGGGAAATGACAGAGAATCATCCAACGTCACCGAAATCTCTATCCGATTGCCGTCGGGATCACTGAACCACAGGGTGTCGCCTGCCTCCGGATCACCATCTCGCTGTTCCATCGTCAACTCAATACCATTCAGATTGAGGCGAGCCGCCAACGCCGCCAATTCCGCGTCCGTATCAACCTCAAAGGCCAGATGGTGCAACCGCGAGTGCATCACAGAGCCGCGGCCATTCCCACCATGGGGACGAATGTCACTGAAAAGACCCAGGCAATGAAACTCATCGCCCAGTGTCAGAAAGACGCTCGCCGTCTCCAAATCCATATCATCCGCAGTGCCATGCGAGACCCCGCGTACCCCAAACCCCAGCATCTGCCGGTAAAATTTCACCTGGGCTGCAATATCCGTTGCCCATAGCCCTACATGTGCCAACCTTTTTACTTTGACCTTCTGAATCTGTTGATCACTCATCTTGCTCTGCCCTCCTGCTATACGCCATGCCACCGCACCGCTCAGTACCACCACATGTGTTAACGTGCATCATATAGAGCTTTCAACAAGAGGTCAACGGCATTACACCAAATGGGCTATCCGCCGACCAACTCCTTCTCCATCACCACCGCTCTCGCTGGCCCACCGGCATTGTTCTCAGCCAGCAACACAACCAGTCCCTCTTGCACTCCGTGAAAGCTCGTAGTATAGGTGACACTGGTAGAGAAACCGTCGCTGCCACTTGAAACTTTTGCGCTGGCATGACCGATATTGTTATACAGGTGGTCAAGCACCTCCACCGTGCCAATGACTCCTTCAAATGCCGTACCCGTTCCGGTAATGATCACGGGACTGCGAATACTGTCACGCTCCACTGGTGAGGTGATAGTGAAACCTTTTGAGGCAACGTCGGTCACAATCCAGATGCCGCCGTTTGTATTACTTTCAAGGCGACTCATCGTTACGGTGATCGTTCCCGCACCAACATTGGCGCTGCGTACATTGACTACCGCGTCCGCATCACTGCCGCCACCGCCGCTGACTATTGTCGCGGTCGAACTATTTGACCAGCCGAGCAAGGACACTGCCATATTGTTGGCAACCTGTGCCGCGCTCAACTTCCAGCCATTGTGGCCCTGGTTCACCTGCGCCTGATCATTTTCCGCCTGGTAGCGTGTCAAATCGGGGTAGATACCTGGAAACGAGACCTGCACCAGCGTCCCTACACCATCTGACCATTTGAACTCGCGAAACAGGTCAACGGTATAGGCCGCGTTCGATTTCCCACGATTGACGCTCGAACCCTGGTCAACTTCCCCGCTGAGCAGCGTATTGTAGCCGCTAATTTTGGCCTCGCCCATGTAGAGATTTTGCAATTTGAAAATCTGTTGTGGAGCGGCAGCAGTGATGTTATTGTACACATACACATCTACGACATGACCAGTGCCCGCGTAATCAACCACTATCAACGCCTGTAATGTTGGCTGCCCAATCAAATTGCCGCAGGTTACTTGTCCTACCTGGCTCACTCCACTTTGCGTGCCAATTAACGCATCCCAGTGCGCCAGCGATTTCACGGCGTCGGGGCAGGGCTGCGTTCCCAAATTAATCACCGGTGTTGCCGTCGCTTTACTACTGCCGCTCGTTGGCGTCGCAGCATGTCCCGCGGTTGGTGTCGCGCTATTAGTGCTACCTGAACTACAGGCCGCGAACAGAAATAGGAGTAGACAGAGCAATGATGATAAAACGAATACACTGTTGCGACTTTTGCGTACAATGGTTATCACGTGATACCTCCTCTATAAAAGCATCTATCAGAATAATACCATTACGCCGATAGAGCCGTCGGGAAGCTACCATTGCATAGTGCTTACTAAATTTGCCGGGTTTACTGATACCGCAACGCCTCCGCTGGCGATACTCGCCCGGCCTGCCACGCGGGCAGCAGCGCACCCACAAACGAGGCCAGCAACGCGATACCTACAATGATCGCCAGTTCCTGCCACGGAATTGAAAACACCAGACCTGTCTGGAATTGCTCAAAGAAATTCGCCGCGAAAATGTTGCGCGAAAGAATCAACCCCAGCACAACACCCAGCAAACTGCCCAGCGCACCCACCAGGAACGATTCGCAGAGGAACGCACCTTGAATCAAGCGACGATGGCACCCCAGCGCACGCAACATGCCTATCTGCTGGCGACGTTCAATCACCGCCCGCGTACCCGTAATCGCCAGCGCCGTGATCCCCAGCAAGAGCGTCAGTCCCACTACGCCCAGCAATACATTACTCAGGAAAATACGCGGCCCGCGTATCTGCCAGATCGCATCCTCCAGCACTGTCGTCTCCAGACCATTATTCAGAAATACCGAGCCAAGTTGCAACGCCAACGCCCGTTTATCCTGCCCCGGTGCCACCTTGAAATAGTACGTCGTCTGGAAATAATTCGTGTTCTGATCCGTAAATGGCGTTATCTGCGTATTGATCGGGTTGTAGCCAATTTTATTGTAGGCCGCCAGGGGAATATAAATGCCGAAGTGGGACTGGTCGCTGTTATCAACCACTCCGATAATCGTGAGTTTCATCGCGGGTGCACCACGAATATCTGTCACCCACACCGGTGCCGCCGCAAAACTCGTATCGCCCTGGTACACACCACTGATCGAGAAAGCGTAGCCCTGGGGAATACCCGGCGGGTTGACAACCTGGCCCGCGTCGGCGGGCAAAGGCGCGTTCGGGTCATAGACTGGCCCATTTATCAGCGTATCAGGCCGGTAAGGCAACGCGCTGCTGTCAATCAATGCATAATTCGCATGCGTCTGCAATGCTTGCCACACCGCGCTATCGCTGTTAAACCCCAGCGCCCTTGCCGTCAGATGCAGCCCATACCCATGCAAGAAACCGCCGCTCACCACCTGCGCCGGGTAAGCACGCCAGGCAGGATTACTCGCACTCAGTTGAATCACTCCTACAGCCGTGGTCGTCTCTTCTCCAATCGAGGAGAATGCACCGGGGTTAATGCCGTGGCTCGCAAGCTCCGACTGGATATTGGGAATATCCTTGAAGTAGGCCACCGCCTGGATGTCGTAGCCACCTGTCTGCGAATCAATGCTCGCATAGGTATTCTCCGTCGCAGTCGTAATTACCGCCATCACCGTCATCGCGAACACCACAAGACTGAACATTACCAGGTTCAGCCCTGTGCGAAAACGATTGTGCAAAGGATAGGCCGAAGCCAGGCGCGTCAATACGAAAACACCCGGCAAGCGCGAACACAACGTCAAAATCGGCTGCACAATCACCTGCGCATTCGCCACTACCACCCACACCATCCCCAGCACCATCATCAAACCAGCCACAAAAAATACCTCGATACCTCCCTGAAAACGCGGCAACCCCAATCGCGCCAGCGCATCAAACGGCAACGCCCAGTATGCCACCAGTAGCCCACCCACTACCAGTGCAAAAAGCTGATTGCCAATACGTTTCATCCCTGTATCGCTATCTGGTTTACCTCCGCGCATAAACTGGCCGACAGCGGCAATCAATCCGAGAAACGCTCGTACCAGTAATGCGCCGCCGAAAACGATAAGCGATATTCCTAACGAGAAATACACCACCTGCACTCGTTCCAAACCTACTTGTAGCACCCAAAGTCCAATCAGCAGGGGCAAAAATCCTAGCAGTGAGAGCGAGCGCACCAATCCCACAAAAATATCCGGTAATTGCTCGAAAACAATACGTCGCAACCGGCGTATTCGCGCCTGCTTCCCCCTGCCAAACTGCAAGACCGCATTGCGCAACAATACCAGCAAACGCACGCAAACCTCACCCAGCGAAAGGGCATACTGTCCCTGTTCAGGCAAGTCACGCATCGCCTCCACCACCGTCATTCGGCTCACCAGCCAGGAAGCCAGCGCGACAGAAAAAAACGTGAATATTACGCCCAGGCAACAGGCAATAATCAAACTCGACGGTGAGAGTGTCAATTTCAGCGGAAAATTGAAACGCGCCAGAATCGGCCCCAGGTACAGCACCAGCAATGCTCCCAGACCAACGCCACTTGCGATACCAATCAACGACGCAATCACATCATAGATTGTTCCCTCGAAAAGGAACATCAACACCAGATGACGCCGTTGTACTCCAATGGCACGCGCCATACCCATCTCTTTGCGACGCTCAGCCGCCAACAGCACAAATATGAGAAAAATCAGCAACAGCCCGATTGCCAGTGCGAACAAACTGAAAAGCGCATAGATACGCGAGAAAATATCTTGCGCCTTTTGCGAATTCTGCACGCCCTGCTGCTTCACCTCATTCACGCGCACATCAGAAGGAATCCTGGTTTGCAACGTCTGTGCAACCTGATTCGACAGGTTCACACCGTTGGTACCGCCGCTATTGGCAACATAGATTTGCGTAATATAGTCGCCGAATGCAGGCCCTTCTATCGCACGAAACGTCGCGATATTGCTCAGGATAGTCGGTCCCTCGCCCACAAGACCACCATTCGTCACAACCGCCACAACATGCAATGAGTAACGGCGACCCGGCCAGCGCGGTGAATACATGTACAGCGTATCGCCCGCACGTGCATTCAACAACTGTGCCAGGGTTTGATTCAGGTACACTTGATTCAAGCCAAGCTTCGCGGTGGACAGGTGATGACGGCTATTCGTCACATCCTGCATTCCCCCGAACCCTTGCTCGCTGCCGTTAATCACTCCCAAGCCCGTCACCTTTGAACGCACCTGACGCGATGTGACATCAGCAATCAGCAGATTGGGCTCTACCATTGCCGCTCCAATAGCAGCAATGTCCAGGTGGCTCTTTGTAATATTCATCAGGCGGTAATATGTCCCGTCGGGGAAAAAACCAAGATCGCCATGACCCCCGCTAATCGTCTCATCAACGGCACCCAGATTATAGACCGCGACGCTCTGTACCGCCTCGTTGATTACATCACCCGTCGCCAGTACGCTTGTGAGCAGCGTCGTCGAAAGCATCAGAGCAAACGTAATTAACACCATCTGCGCTCGCCGCCGCGGTATGTTACGCGCCCCTATCTTAAAGAAAATCAAATTGGTCAGCGCGAGCAACGCCACAAAGCCCAAAATAGCGAGCGTGATGGAAAGAAGGACAGTCGTCAGTGTGGAAACAGGTAAACCAAAAAGTGTCGTCATAGCATCTCCTGGGGTGCGATAAATCAGGCCCCTACAGGACTATCTGTAGGGGTCCGATTTATCGCACCTTGTAGAGCCTGATAAAAGAGTTCCGCGATACGTTGGTAGCCAGGCGTGCTGGGATGTAAACCATCGCTGCTGATATATTCCGGGTGCGTGCGTAACTCACGAAAATGCTGATAGAGGTCAACAAGAATCACGTGGTGACGCGCAGCGATTGTGCTGATGACTGTGTTGAATGACAGCACGGTGGCAGTTAGTTTCGCGGGGTCCTGATTCTTGAAAGCAGGCAATAACGTCAGGTCCGGCACGTTGGCAATCGCGATTTTCGCCTGTGGCGCTCCCATCCGCAGTCGCGTCAACAATGTATCAAGGTCATGTGTATAGCTTGCCAATTGAACATTGTCGGCAATATCATTAACCGCCAACCAGACAGTAATCACATTGGGATGGCTATCAAGCGCGACCGGCACCTCAACACTGAGAGCATCATGCAACAGTTCTCCCGGTATGCCAAGATTAATGAGACGCACACCCGTACCCAACTGTGTCGCGAGATCGGCAGGCCAGCTTTGTGTCTGAGGATCGTCAGCACCAACACCAAAAGTGTCGGACGCGCCTATTGCTACATAGAGCAGGTTCGCCTTCGGTGCCTGTTGGATAACAACCGGGTTCGCACCCACGGCCCCATTCGATGACGAGCTGCAACTCGCCAGAAAAAGTAATAGTAAGCAAAGCATAATGGGCGCTATACGTTGCACCCCCACGCGCTGCCCTTTTTTAGATTGCAACACTCGCCTTTTCCATTGAGAATATCAACGCGGACAAGATAATGCACATTCAAGCATGAATCATCTAATAACACACGTAGGGGCCAATTTATCGCGCCCGCCGCCGATTGATTGGCACAGGAGACCAGGGCCGATTTATCGCGCCCGCCGCCGATTGATTGGCACAGGAGACCAGGGCCGATTTATCGCGCCCGCCGCCGATTTATCGGCACGGGAGACCGAGGCCAATTTATCGCGCCCACCGCCGATTTATCGGCACGGGAGACCGAGGCCAATTTATCGCGCCCACCGCCGATTTATCGGCACGGGAGACCGAGGCCAATTTATCGGCGGTGGGCGCGATAAATCGGCCCCTACAATGAACATTATCAACCGCCGGACGCGCTACATCGGTCCCTCTTAGTGAACAACCATGCTAACTACAGAGATGATGGAAAAAAGGACAACAAAAACTATGGTGATATTAAAAACGAGTTTTTCAACACCGCGCCGCGTCTTAAAGACCGAGCCGGCGCTTGTACCACCGAATGCACTACCTAATCCCGCGCCGCGTGCTTGCAGCAGGATAAAGACAATTGAGGCAACGGCCAGGATGATTTGTACCACGCGAATGGCTGGAATCCACTGAGTCAAGATATATTCCTCACTTTCGTGTTTGGCTTATCAGTTTCCTAACGATTATAACATACTAGAGGATACACGTCGAGATAGTAGAGGGATAAAAAATGAATAAGCGGCATACGCTCATTCATTTTTTATCCAGAGCAGCACTATGTGCGTCTTCATGACACATGGGACAGAGAACAACAAAATGACGCGCATTGTACCGATCGAGCATGTTACGTGCAACATGCAAAGTATGCAATTGCAACGCAGCGTACTCTTGCCCACACGCTTTACATTTATACCCCGCTTGCTCGCTCAACGTCTTCTTGAGATAGCCCATCTGGGTCACATGAATCGCGTCTAAGCTGACATGAAAAAGCAGACCACCGAGTAGCAGCCAGAGGAACCGCGACCGCAGACGCAAGGCAAGTACTGACAACATTCCCAGTACAATCGGTGAATGCAAAAGTCGTATCTGGCGCAATTGCGGCGGGTCGGCCTGCCCAAAGTACTTCACAGCAGCCCGCAAACTGAGGGTACGGTGCGTTACCGCGTGCCATGCGTAATGGTCAACGTCAATCAAAATACTGGCCGCGAACGGTATCGCCACCTCCTGTTTCAGCCATGGGGCCGCGAGCAAGGCCGCCGCCGCCGATAATTGGACATGCTCACGTATATGCATTTTTTCATTACACTCCTGTCATGAATTTCCCAAAACTATAAATAATTGCACTTTAACTGTCAAGGACACACGGGGGATTCTTTTTACAACCTGATTCAAGCATTTATAACCGCATCTCAACCAAAAATCAATGGGAAAATCTGTACCAACATGGTACGTTGTACGCTACAAAGTAATATTAGTAACGTTGTTTGAGATATATAGGCAGGTTTAGATAATTAACTCTATCATTCAGTCCAACAAAACACAATGCGCAGACAAAGGGGAGGCCTTTTTTATGGCAACAAAAATGGTGCATTTAAATCAATCTCCTCCACTGGAGGAGCAGCAAAAGGAACAGGACGCTGTTCAATCTATAGGATGTAGCGTCGGCATTATGGCCTACAATGAAGAGGCAAATATCGCCAATACGGTGACGGCCGTGTTGAAGCAGCAAGGGCCATCCATGCGTATCGAGGAAATAATCGTCGTTGCCAGTGGTTGTACCGACCGCACTGTCCCTATTGTTGCCGACATCGCGCTGCAAGAACCACGTGTGCGTTTATGCGTACAGGAAAAACGTGAGGGGAAAGCTTCCGCCATTAATCTCTTCCTTAAAGAGGCAACGAGCGAGATTGTCATACTCATTGGTGCTGATGTTATTCCCGAAGACGGTGCCATAGAAAGCCTGTGCGCCCCCTTTAAAAATCCCGCTATCGGTATGGTTGGCGGACGCCCTGTACCGATCAACGACCCCGCTACATTCATGGGCCATGCCGTTCATCTGCTGTGGCGACTGCATGACCGCGTCTCCCGCATCACTCCCAAACTGGGTGAAGTCATTGCTTTCCGCAATGTTATTTCCGGCATTCCCACCAATAGCGCGGTTGATGAAATTTCTATTCAAGCCCTTATTTCACAACTTGGCTACAAACTTATCTACCAGCCCAAATGTGTTATTTATAACAAAGGCCCTGTCACCTTAAGCGATTTCTTGAAACAGCGTCGCCGCATCTACGCCGGGCATCTGAAAGTACGAGCGCAACAGAACTACGAAGCCTCTACGATGAAGGTATCACCCATCGCCCGCCAGCTTATCGCCTGTCGGGATTTTACGATGAGTACGCCCAAACAAGCCTTGTGGACACTTGGAGCCATCGGTTTGGAAGGACTAGCCCGCATCCAGGGTACCTATGATTTCTGGCGCAAGCGCGAACACCATATCTGGCAAATGGTGGACTCTACGAAAAACCTGGAGGCCGAACAAGTTAACATGCGGCGCATCTGTAACGCACAGAGCGTCATTGTGTTTCGCCTCATGCTCTCCAACGCGAAGGGAACGGATGTCCAGCGCGAGCGCGAAGACCGCGAAGCAACCGAGGTCGCACGTAAACTACAGCCGCAAATGCGTACGCTGCTGCGCAAAGAGGATAAGCTCTCGATCAACGGCCCTGGCATCATGACCGCCGTTATCCGGGCGGAACAGCATGGTGCCGAACTGGTAGCACAAAGCATCAAACACCTGATCGAGTCTAAAGCTGTGGGAGTGGGCATGCGCAATCGCGAAGTTCACGTAACTGTAGCTTACAGTACCCTTACATTTGCCTCCCAAGCAGCCAATGGACAGGTAACAGTGAGCAGCCCGAATATGAACGAGGCCATGCTCGCCGCCCTTACTACCAGTAACGAAGGCTAACGGACGAAAAGAGAACCCCACCAACAGAGCAAATTTTTGCCGGCAAAAATTTGCTCTGTTGGTGGGGTTCTCTTTTCGCCCACCTGGGAAACCAGGTAGCCCTTCAACAGGAGGTTTTTTGCCACGCCCATCGCCCCCTGTCATGCTGAGTGCAGCGAAGCATCTCTTGTGGCACGCAGATTCTTCGCTACACTCAGAATGACAGGGCGGGGAACCAGGCGTAGCAAAAAACCTCCTGTTGAAAGAACCAGGTAGCCCCTCCGTTGGCGTGCTATAATGTCCTGTGTACAACACTATCTCTGGTGCTGATGCGTTTTCAGAAACGAGAAACGACCACCGATGATCGCGTCTACTCAACGAGGAGAGAACCAACCATGTCTATTCAACCTTCCATTCACCCAACTGAACAGGGCCAACTCTATCATAATTTTATCGCCGGGCAATGGCGCAACTCATACAGTGGTGAGACATTCACCAGCACTAATCCCGCTCGTACCAGTGAGATTATCGGATATTTCCAAAAATCTACTGCTGCTGATCTCGAAGAGGCTATTACCGCGGCCCGTGCGGCACAACCTGCATGGGCCGCCACACCTGCGCCCGTGCGCGGCGAAATACTATTGCGCACGGCATTGCTGTTGCAGCAACACCAGGAAGAACTGGCAACGCTGATGACCCGCGAGATGGGCAAGGTGTTGAAAGAGACACGCGGCGACGTACAGACCGCTATTGATGTTGCCAAATATGTCGCGAGCGACGGACGCCGTGCCGAAGGTGAAACCATCCCTTCAGCCCTGCCCAACAAATTTAATATGACGATTCGCCAGCCCGTCGGCATCGTTGGTATCATCACACCCTGGAACTTCCCCATGGCGATACCCGCCTGGAAAACGTTTCCCGCGCTTCTGGCCGGCAACGCCGTCATTCTCAAACCTGCCAGCGATACGCCGTTGCTGGCGTTGAAACTGGCGGAAATGTTGCAGCAGGCAGGTCTGCCGGATGGCGTCCTGAATGTGATTACCGGACCCGGCGGCACGCTGGGCGATGCCCTCGCAAGCCATAAACAGGTCAACATGATTTCTTTGACTGGCTCAACCGCAGTTGGACGACACGTCGCCGAAATTTGCGGACGCGACCTGCGGCGCTGCGCATTAGAATTAGGCGGCAAAAATGCCGTCATTGTGTTGGAGGACGCCGACCTCAACCTTGCAGCCGAAAGCGTCGCCTGGGGCGGCTTTGGCACAACCGGGCAACGCTGCACCGCGACCAGCCGCGTCATCGTGCATACAGCAGTGCAACAGGCCTTTACCGACCGTCTCGTCGCCGCCGCCGAAAAACTGCGCATCGGCGATGGCCTTGACTCCGCCATTGATATGGGACCGCTTGTCAATAAAGGCCGCGTCAAAGCTGTCCATGAGTATACGCAGATTGGGCAGCAGGAAGGCGCAAAACTGCTGATCGGTGGCTCACCACTCAACGAGAGTGATTACAGCGACGGCGCTTTTTACCGCCCAACTATCTTCACCAATGTCCAGCCTGATATGCGCATTGCCCGCGAAGAGGTTTTCGGCCCGTTCGTTTCAATCCTGCCCGTCTCTTCCTATGAGGAAGCGGTGCGGATAGCCAACTCAACGGAATATGGCCTTTCCACCTCTGTCTTCACCAACGATGCGCGTATCACCTTTCGCGCCATGCGCGACATCGAGTCTGGGCTACTCTACTTCAATGCCCCCACGACGGGTGCGGAAATACAGATGCCTTTCGGCGGCATGAAGGCCAGCGGCAACGGACATCGCGAACTTGGCACGTCCGCTGTAGAAGAATTCTGCGAAACAAAAAGCATCTTCGTCTCATTCCCCTCGAAGGCATGAGTTGTCGCATCCGTGCAAACAAAAATCCCGCGCAAGCTTGCGCGGGATTTTTGTTTGCACGGATGCGACAACTCATGCCTTGTATAGAAAGATAAGAAGTTGTTAAGATACTCTCCCTCTCTTTAAATTTCTGCTTAGAGTCACTTACAGCAGAGCTTATCAAGCCACTTTTCACTTGTAATTTGATTGAGAACACGTTAACCTTATAACAGTTACAAGAAAGGACGATATAAGTTATGCAAATGCGAGAACATACAAAACATATTGAGGTACCTATGATGGAGCTATCCGACGGCGTGTTAACGCAACAAACGCTTGCTGGCGACCCCACCGCATTTGAGGCGCTGGTTCAGCGTTATAGTACACCGCTCTTCAACTTTATTTACCGCTTTTTAGGCGACTATGATGCAGCGTGTGATATCCTGCAACATGTCTATATTCAATTGCATACCTCTCTGCCCACGCTGCGCACCGACAAACCACTCAAGGCATGGTTATTCCAGGTTGCACGAAACCGCTCGCTTGATGAATTGCGCCGCAAGCATGCTATCCACTTCTCAGAATTGGAATCCGCCAACGACGAGGATGAGCTTTCTCCACTCGCTGCCATTCCTGATAACAGTCCATTACCAGAGGAACTGGCCGAGCGCAACGACCTGCAACGCCATCTCCAGGAAGCCATCAACGCTCTACCGCCCAAGTTCCGCATGGTAGTTACACTACGCTATGCCGGCCAACTGAGTTTCTCCGAAATCGGTCAAACTCTGAATATGCCGGAGGCCACCGCTAAAACCTATTTTCAGCGTGCCAAACCACTCCTGCGCAGCACACTCGCAGCGCAAATGCAAGGTGTCCTTAACTAACAACACTTTTTCAAAGGGAAGAGCCATTATGTCGGCGACATAATGGCTCTTCTTTTTGAAACCACTCTTTCTTTTCAAACGTGCTATGCTTAGAGAGTATTAGAAATCTCAGAGTTGGCTTAGAAAAGATTGAGAAGGTGTTGGTTAATGAGTTATAAACAAAATCCTTTAGCCGCTAATGTAAACGCAAACATACATGTACCCGAAGATGACATAGATACGATTTTTTCTCAATTACAACAGGTAGAGCCACCACAAACGCTGATAGCGCGTATTCTCGCGCAGATTCCGCAGCAAGCCTCAACGACAGTTCTTTTTGCACCACCTTTGCGGGAGTCTGAAATACATACCTGGGCCACTCATACCAGACAAAAGAATTTGTGTTAAGCCAGTAGGGCCAGCTTTAGCTAAAGCTGGCCCTACTGGCTTGTGCGACGATGGAGATGCGTTATTGTACGCGAGCAAAGAGATCGTTTTCTCCCTCGACATCAAGGCCTACGCGAGTAGCCGCCAACTGGTAACATTCGTAGCCACGCCATTTCTCTACAAGCTCTTCAGGCATTTGCGAGAATGCCGCCCCCGAATTTGCCTGCGTCCTATGCATTGCCCAGGAGCGGTCTTTTGTCTCACGCCAGGGACTCGCATTGAACCAGACATTGATCTCCGCGTCCTCGATGCCGAGTTGCTCGGGATCAAGATTGCCGAAGGAACCATCGTAATTCTGCGATTTTAACCATTCGCCCATCGCACGCAAGGCGCTGCGCGGAAACGAACTATAGTAGAGCTTGGAAACCGCGTGCGCCGGGCCAAGTTCAGGATACTGCACAGCATCGGCAGCAGCGTAAAAGGCACTTGTCGTGTGACGATAAATAGCAATGTGATCGGGGTGTCCATAACCACCGCTCTCATCAAATGTCACCAGTACCTGCGGGCGGAACTGGCGAATAATTGCCACCAGTTTCCCCACGACCTCGGCCGCACCGACCTGTACGAATGCCCGCTGGTCGCTATTCTCAGACGTTCCCGCCATCCCGGAGTCGCGATAATCGAGGAACCACAGGTTACGCACACCCAACACCTCAGCCGCGGCCCGCATCTCTCCCTCGCGTACCTGTCCCAGGTTTTCAGGCGTTGCCAGTTCCGGGTCAGCAATCTCGCCAACCTCGCCCCGTGTCGCACATATCAAACCCGTTTCTACACCCTGCGAACCATACATGAGCATCGCACCGCTCATCGTCCCTTCATCATCAGGGTGCGCAAATACTCCCAGTAGCCGTTTCGTTGACATGACTTTTTATTCTTTCTTCCATTAGCCTTGAGTTCATACCTTATGGATACTGTAGCATTTATCTTCAAGCTCTGTCAATTCGATGAATTTATTACGCTTATCCTTCAGGAATAGTGGAAATGTTTACAAAATTTCTCTATCTTTTCTACGAAAAATGTGGTACACTACAAGTAGGAAGTCGGGTTGCGAACAGATGCCGCATGATTGTTCTTCAGGCATGTCGAGGCCCGATTAATCGGCTGTGTCCCAATTGCCGATCAATCGGTGGTGAACACGATAAATTGGCCCCGACATGGTATACTCAAATATAATAGGAGGGATACCAATGGCAAGATTGTTACTAGATAAAGAGTTAGAGGCGCTTGACGCTCAGATAATACAAATGGGAAACCTCGTAGATGATGCTCTTGGTAAGGCGCTTGAGGCGCTGAAAACTGGCAATCAGGCTATGTCTGGCATGGTTATTGAGGGAGACGTTATTATTGATAGCTTGCGAGCGGCCATCGAAGAACATACGATTCGTTTGCTGACGTTGCAGCAACCCCTCGGTGGACGCGACCTGCGCTACCTCACCTCGGCGCTTTCTATTGCAGGAGACCTGGAACGCACTGGCGATGGTGCCGCAGGTATCGCGCAAATCATCCTACGCATGTCGCCGCTCCACGACGGCGCTCCCTCACTTGTCCATGTCGAAAACAATCAAACGCACACATCCAACGATAGTGCTGAAATTACCGAGGCATCTATCTTGCTAGCGTTGCTCGATTTAGGCAACGAAGCACGCCGTGTCTTGCAAGGAACCATGCAGGCTTTCGCGGACCGCGATGTCAATGCAGCACGCTTCCTGTGGGAAGAAGACGACGTGGTAGATGTGCGTTATCACCTCGTGCGCCACGACTTGATGGCGCTGCTGGCGGGTGCGCGTGCTATTCCTGCACTACAAAATGACGCCCTCATTTTGCAACGCGCCACCTATCTCCTCTGGATTGCGCATAAACTGGAGCGCGTCGCCGACCACTGCACCAACGTCTGCGAGCGCATCGTCTTCATCGTTGATGGCGAGACAAGCATTAAACCCGCCTCTGCTGAGTAATCCAGGGGTAATCCATGAACTGCATTTGTGTGCAGTTCATGGATTACCCTTGGATTGCCTGCCAGAAAAGTTTTGCCAGTTCGGCGTAGCCGAGCGCACTGGGGTGAAAACCATCGCCGCTAATATATTCGGGATGTGCCGTTAACTGGCTCTGCTGACCGAACAAATCCACCAGTGTTACTTCATAGCGGGCCGCCAATGTGGCAGTACCCGCGTTCCAATGCTCTATCGTCGCACGCATCTGTGCCTTCTGCGCGGCAGTCGAATTGGCAAAGAACGGCACCTTCGATAAATCTGGTAGATTCGCCATTACAATTGCCGCGTGCGTCCGCGTATGCAGTTGCTCAAGCAGTGTATTCAGGTCTCGTATATAACTACTATACGTCACACCGTCCACAAAATCGTTGGCAACCAGCCAGATGGTGATAAGTTGCGGCGATGTTGATAACGCAATTGGCAACTCCTGCGTCAACGCACCATGCAAGTGAATACCGCTAATACCAAGATTCACCAGATGCGAACCAACCGGAAGCCGCTTAAACAGCAATGGCACATACCCTTGCGTAGCCGGTTGATTGCTGCCAACACCAACCGCGTCAGACGCGCCTAACGCGACATACGTAATCGGGCCAGTCGGTAAATGTATTTTCGGTGCCGCCAACACAGGCGTCCCATGTGTCGTTGTTGCTATTGCACCTGTTCCCGCACTGCTGTTTGTTCCTGAAGCACACGCTGAAAGCAGGATAACAAAAATACGCAAGAGGCCAGCCAGAGCCCACGGGGTACCGGCATGATACAGTGTATCATGCCGGTACCTCGTGGGTTCTGGCTGGCAATTCGGCTTAGTCACTATTGATCAACCAGTTCTAGTTTGCCGGTGTTGATATCAATCACTGCGCCATACACCGGAATCCTGGGCAGATAGGGACTGCTGCGAATAGCCTGGACAACCTCTTTCACGTTGATATGCACATCGGAAAATGCGCCTATCCAGCGCACAAGCCCATCGGTATCGCCAAGCCCTTCGCGTGCGATCAACTGTTGCGGGTCTACGCCCAACGCCTGCATAGAGGCTATCAGTCCTTCTGGGCTGACATGCGACAGGCCACATTGCGTATGCCCCACAACTACAACCTCACGCACACCAAGCAGGTAAATGGCACCTGCCAGAGAACGAATGAGGTCGCTGCCGCCCTGTTGCCGCTCAGGCGTGGAAATTGTCGCACCCGCGGTGCGCAGTTCTACCACATCACCACGTTTCAAGCCCAGTGCCGACTCAAACATCTCGACCAACCGGCAATCCATACAGGTTACAACAGCCGTATGTTTGCGCGGCGCATGTCCTACTAACGGCAAATGCTGCTCGCTCACAAAGCGTTCATTACTTGCCAGTATCTCTTCAAGCATAAAAGCAACTATCCTTCTCGTTATTCGCCTGGAATGGATGAATAACCGGTCTTGCCATCGAAATTGTACAGATTCTCCGTTTTGATGTAGTCGTAGCCAGCTTCGCTGACACGTTGCAGTACAGAGATAACCTGTGCCGGCGTGACTTTCTCGCCGCGCCTGGGTGCCATGAAGCGGCAGCGCCAGTGGTCGGTGCAGAACGTTTCGGACATGCCATGCGGCCAGACTCTCGCACCACGGTTGGTAATCGCCACCAGTTCAAGACCATTACCGCTCAGCAGTTTGAGATGTTCGCCCAATGTTTCGGGACTACCGTCGCTCCAATCGAGGTAAACATCAGTACCCACCAGCGTTTTCTCTTCAAATGGTGGCAATTGAGTGTCAAAGTCTCTGGAGAAGTATTGCGGAGCAGAACTATAGCTCACGGCCTTGAGCATCTGCGGCTTTTGACCGAGGCGGGAAATCACTGCATCGGCGAACTCTTTCGTGCCAACTTTCTGCTTACTCACCCCCTCAACATAGATGTCGTAGGTGTGAATGCCGTCTTCGAGCGTGCGCAGCCATGCGTTATGCACGTTGGTAGCAACGTCAGGCTGGTTGATATGAACCAGCATCATAACCGCTCCGAGCAAGAGGCCGGAAGGATTGGCAAGGTTTTGGCCCGCACGACGCGGCGCAGAGCCATGAATCGCCTCAAACATGGCGCAAGCATCGCCGATATTGGCCGAACCCGCCAGACCCACAGAACCGGCTATTTGCGCCGTCACATCCGAAAGAATGTCGCCATACAGATTGGGCAATACAATTACGTCGAACGCCTCCGGCGTATCAGCCAGTTTCGCGGAACCAATATCCACTATCCAGGTCTCATTGACGATATCGGGATATTCGGTAGCAATTTCGCTGAATACTTTGTGGAACAAACCATCGGTCATCTTCATAATATTGTCTTTAATGAAGCAGGTCACTTTTTTGCGATTGTGACTTCTCGCGTATTCGAAGGCGTAACGCACAATCTTCTCGGAACCGGGACGACTGATAAGTTTGAGGCTCTCCACCATGCTTTGTGTCTGGCGATACTCAATGCCGGTATACAGGTCTTCTTCGTTCTCACGAATAATGACCACGTCCATCACTGGATGCTTGGTCTCGACGAAAGGATAATACGATACACAGGGACGCACATTCGCGTAGAGGCCAAAGGCAGTACGAGTAGTCACGTTCAGACTCTTGTAGCCGCCGCCCTGTGGTGTCGTAATCGGAGCTTTGAGAAAAACTTTGCTGCGGCGCAGCGATTCCCACGCGCTCGGCTCTATTCCGGCACTGATGCCACGTAAATAGACTTTCTCGCCGACCTCAATTTCTTCAATGGAGATACGCGCCCCGGCGGACTGAATGATATGCAGCGTGGCGGCCATAATTTCCGGCCCTATGCCATCTCCATACGCAACGGTTATCGGTGTATTTTGTAGTTGTTCTGTCATAAATGTTCTTTCCCAACTTCTGTGTTGATTAAGCTTTGTTGTGCCTTCAGTGTAGCATAGCAACGGCTCTTGATACAAGTAGACTATACGTTTCGGCAAAAATCTGCTATAGTTAAGTTACAACAATTTGGCGTATGGTTGTATAAAAACAAGTAAAGTGGCACAGCATTGAACGAGAGCAACAAACCAGAGGAACCGGAGGGCCTGGATAGCACACAACAAGGCTATCTCGGCAACACACCTCCACCAGATACACCCCCGCAAAAGGGAAAACGCGCCTGGGTTGACCGCCCTGAACAATTGCAGTATGCTGTCAGTGTCCTCTCGCAAGCCTCTATTGTTGCCGTTGACGCAGAGTTCACACAGGTTCGTTCGCGCATACAAGTTGATAACACCACCACCTCTCAGCGTCTTGCACTGCTACAATTGGCGGTTGAGCAAGAATGCTTTGTCGTAGATGCTTTGCGCATCCATGATCTTTCTCCTTTGAAAGAGGTCGTTGAAAATCCGGCCATTGTCGTCCTGCTGCATGGCGCGGGCGCGGATTTGCGCGTGATGTCTGACCGGGACCTCAACGTTCTGCACTACCATGACCTGGAGGCCGCCAGTCGCTCCATCTTTGGACAACACGAATCATCACTGGCCGCGATGTTGCAGCGTGCGCTGCATGTCCATCTGGATAAAAGTCTGCAACGCACCGATTGGTCGCGCCGCCCATTGCCACCCGCGATGGTAGCCTACGCAGCGCGTGACGCGGAGATGACGCTCGCGCTCTACCAATGGCTGGCAAAACATTACAGTTGGGCGCTGCAATTGCACGACTATACCACGAAATTCGAGCCAGTCGCTGCATGGATTGAACCGTTTTTACGTGGCACCGCGTCCACTTCACCCGAAGCCGCCATTGCAGAAGCAAAGGCGCAGGGCATCATTCTCAGCAATGAGCAAATCATTGGTGATTGCCGCGCCGCGCTCGCTGCTCTGACACATCCCATGCATCGCAACCGTCTCCTGCGCCTCATCACCGACCTCTCACTGACGGAAATGGCTGCCGATATCGAAATCCTGCTGCTCTCGCCAACCGCCGATGAGCGATCCGCCAGTGCGCGGGCATTAGGTCGCCTCGGTATCAAAGAAGCCCGGTCATTGATTCGCCCTTTGCTGCAAGACCCCGTGCAGGATGTACGCAAATCTGCTCAGACGGCCCTACGTGCCCTCAGCAATACACCACTACGCACCTACACCACGCCCGTAATCAAACTCGCCGACGGGGCTCGCAGTTGGACCGTCGGCGAAACCGAAAACGACAATACAGAAGATGATTGGAAAGCTCGTCTGCGCTCCATGATGGACAAATAATTCCTGAGCGCGATAATGATAATTAACGAAATAACCCCCGTAGATGCTGAGGGGTACCCGTTATTGGGTTTCAGCAAGCGCCCTATGATATGCGATGTCCAGGGCTTCTTCCTGGACAACAGGTAGATCAGGCTGCACACCGACGCCTTCCCAGTTTGTCCCGCTGATCGGATTGATCGCACGCATATCGGGAATGAATGCTTCAAAGTGGACGTTTATGGGATAGCGTAAACCCGCGTGAGCCCCTCCACGTGTCGCCTCGCCAACCACAAGTGCACGCTTCAGTTGCTGGAGATTGTACGTGAATTCTTCTGCCGCAGAAAAGGTGTGGTGACTGGTCAGGAGATAGATTGGTTTGTCCAGATAGCGTGTGCCTGGAACATACGGAAAGACCCAGTACTGATGTAACAGATCCTTTCTACGATCATAAAGCCCATTGAGTTGTATGTGTTCAGATGCAAAAGCATCAAAGAAATAACTACAGAGAAACTGAACCATCAAGCCCTCACCTCCACCATTGGAGCGTAAATCAATGATCAGTGCCTGAGTGTGGGCCAAAAAAGCCATAGCTGCACACATACTCTCGCCTGCAACGTGTGGATGCACAAACCTGTTAATTTGAAAATAGCCGATGTTGCCATCCAAAATTTCGATCTTTTTTAGCCCATAATTTTGTTGCTCCTGTTGGTAGATGCGCTCAATTTCTTCTGATGTATACGCTTCGTTGTCATCAATACGAATTGAGGCACCATTGGCCTGGTAGATGAGACAGAGGTGCTTATCATGACTCACTGCACGCAGTTGCGAAGTCACCATCTGCGCCAGAAGTTCCCCATCGCGTATGTCATCATAGATCCCCTGTTCAAGTTGCTGTAAGAGACTTACCGCAATTTCCTGCGCTTTCTCAGGGAACACATACTTTTCGCCAAGCTGTTTGATCAATTCTTCAATGATCTCACGAAGAGGGAAGAGTTGTTGCATAGTTTTAAACTCCTGTTGTGAGAGCAAACGTGTTGCTGCTTCGGTTGCCCTCAAGGATAGCTTAGCGTCAAGAAAGACACATCGTCCAAAAGGCCGATGTGCATCAAAGGCAAATGGTGTATACTAGATTCGTGCGTCCTGTGGGACTGGTGCGCAAGAGCTGATAGAGCAAAAACCGGGTTGGCGCAAGTCAGTGCATTCGTACACAACTACGTGAAGTATGTTATGAGGTGGTCTCCTACAAGTGTCGTGGCAGACGGGTTCCAACCCAGACAAGGAAAAGTAAGCCCGCAATTATGCCATAACGCCGTACTCGTTGCTCCCATAACAACTCCTGCTCAATATCGCCCTCACCGATACCCAGCAACTGCACAATCCTGTGAACAATCGTTGGTGGTGCCACCAGCATTTCTGCTTCCGCACGATAGCCCTCTCCGTTGCTTCTGTCATCCTCTACCGGGGCCAGTGTCAACAGTCTGCTGCCATCTGCATTGCTCTGTCCACTTCCTGCCTCTAGCACACTGGCTGGATGCATCACACGCAATTGGTCCGCCAGTGCGAGGAAAAATTGCTGCATCAGCAGTTTCGTCGCCCCTTTCACCACCGGAGATGACAGCAACGTCGCCAATTTGCCCAGATTGACAGTACCCTTATAGCTCACAATGGTATTTTCGCCCAGCGTATGTAACTGTACGACGCCTTGTCCACTGATCGTACTCTGACGACCCTCACCCTCAAATACGATACTATAATCGGAGGGATAATGCCGCTCTGTCACTGTCACCTGCCCACAATATGCCCCCATCAGCGGAGATTGTCTAATATCAAGCGTGATACCATGTTTGTACTCGCCCAGCACTTCTAATCGTTCTACACCTGGAATCGCCTGTCGCAACGCCTGTGCATCCATTAAACAATGCCACACATCTTCCTGTGATGCCTGTAACGTATACGTTCCCTCAATATCCATACCATAATTCCTTCTAACAATTGCTCTGTCCAGGCAAGCGGCAGCGAATAAATGTATGATGACCTGCCGCATTCCCTTATATACAACTACGCTGTTTCAACCACAATTGCCCACATTATAGGGGAGCGAGGGAAATGACGCAAGCCTTATCTTGCATCCCTTGCATCCCTATACAAAGTCTCTTCGTGTTAAGAGTGATACAGTAACCCAAAACAGGCAACGCGCCAGAACTATAGTGCATAAGAATACGTTCTCATGCGTAGTACTGTCCTTTTGGCCCTTGCGACTTACCGCGTGTTTTGGATAGAATGGAGATGGACATAGCGTACAGGGAAATGCCCTGCTCCGCTACTTCCGTTGAGTATTTGAATAAGGAGAGATTTTTTATGGCTTATGAAGTACCAGCACTGCCATATGACTACAGTGCATTAGAGCCGTACATTGATACGCAGACGATGCAGCTGCACCATGACAAGCACCACACGGCGTATGTCAACAATCTGAATGCTGCGCTGAAAGATAACAGCCAGTTTTCTTCGATGAACGTTGATGACCTGATGCGCCACATCAATGATGTGCCTGACAGCGTACGCACAGCTGTGCGCAACAACGGCGGCGGTCATTCCAACCACAGTATGTTCTGGCAGATTATGACACCCAATGGCGGCGGCCAGCCAACCGGCGCTCTTGCCAGCGCCATTAACTCCACCTTCGGCTCATTCGATGCGTTCAAAACGCAGTTCAACGATGCCGGAGTCAAACGTTTCGGCTCCGGTTGGACATGGCTTGTCCTCGACCAGAGCGGCAAACTGTCGGTCATCTCCAGCGCCAACCAGGATAGCCCCCTGATGGACAGCCTCTACCCGGTGATGGGCAACGATGTCTGGGAACATGCCTACTACCTCAAGTACCAGAATCGCCGTCCCGACTACCTCAACGCCTGGTGGAACGTCGTCAACTGGAACGCAATTGCGAACCGCTACGCGCAGGGTGGCGGTAAATAGTCACATTTCATCCAACAAAACAAGAACGCAATATGCATGCTGCCAAGCATGCATATTGCGTTCTTGTTTTGTTGGATGAAATAATTACGCGCTGCCAAAGAGGAAGCCAGCTGCGAACACCAGCGCACCGCCGCCGATCACTTGTAAGATTGAGACCGCCCATCTCGTGCCGAAATAGCGATGGCGAATGGCCGCAATTATGGTCAACTCTATACCAACGACAATATACGCAACAATCAGTGCGTAATGCAAATTCTGTATCAGGAATGGCAAGGTATGCCCCGCACCGCCGAGGAAGGTCATCAGTCCAGTAATCGCACCGCGCAAAACCGGATTGCCGCGCCCCGTCAATACCCCATCGTCGGACAACGCCTCCGAGAATGCCATACTGATACCCGCACCGGTCGCAGCCGCCATACCTACCAGAAACGCCGTCATCGGGAGATGCGTCGCGAATGCAGTAGCGAAGATAGGAGCCAGTGTCGAGACCGAGCCGTCCATCAAACCCGCCAGCCCAGGCTGTATCACCTGTAAGAGGACGCGATTAGAGCTGGTATTCTGCCCGGCAGCCACCGTTGGTGTCGTGCGGTCCATGCGCTGCGCCACACCAAATAGCCCGATCATCATCAGAAACTTCGCGAGGTTCGAGCGTTGCGGCCTTCCCGCTGGAGTCTGCGGCACCGGCACACTCTGCCCATCATGTGGCGCTGGCTGCCCCTGCGGTTCATGCGAATCTTGCGGTTTTTTGTCTATCATAAAAACTGTCTTTCAACTCCTGCTAAATGTACTAACATACTGCTGTATCTCAAACTGCAGAGCGGTGGGAATGGAAACGTGTCATATTACTAACACGCTACAATGTGCCATTCTGACGAGGGATGGACATGAGATATTATAGCATGTGATGAAGTAGCATTGAGAGACGGATGAGGAGTTTCGTACTTCGGCTTTTCACGCAGTTTTGTGGATAACCTGAAAGGCATTATGATGCGGGTAGATGGAAAATTCAGTTGTCATTTAAATAACAGGGTATTTCTTAATCTATTTCGATATATTTCCCCATTTGAGAGGGAAATAAGTCCTTACTTTTGATACAATGCCATATTCTAAATCATCTGACTCAGGTAACGGTTCCAATTGAAACTCATCCGAATGCCAGAGAGCATCTTCTGTTAACGGATAATATTTGAGTTGTCCCCCACTGCTACTATACCATTCAAAAATCGTCCCAAACTCATCATTACCTGAAAGGTGCAAGGCTATTTTTTCCTTACCGTCTTTGCTTTTGACTATGGGAAAATGCCATTTTAAAGTATCGGGATCTGGCAGTTCCAGAGAATATTGGAATAAGCGATATGTATTACCCTTCCCATCCCATTCGAGGACAAGATAGAAGCTTTTGCTAAGATCGATTCCCTCTATACTGGCAGCACTATGCCAGACTTTAACTAGATTGACAAGCGCAACTCCAGCTTTCATAGGATTATCTTTAAAAGTTGTCTCATCTATACCCTGTTTTTTGATGGTATCCCAAAAATATTTTGCCGCGTTTGACATCTCCATTGAAACGCGACCTTTCCGAAAGTGTCCTTTTTTGTCTGTCCTGTCAAGTGATTTGGATAGTTCTCCACGCATTTTGCATGATATACCATATGAACTCTCACCATGTTGAGAAGGTACGATTACATCAAAAACATGTTTACTTTCCTGTGCTTGCCCATCAAATGCAACAGCAATAGCTCTTTCAAAATCTCTCCAACCAGGCAAGCTTCTACCTTTTTTGAATAACATGCCGGTGCCGTCTTGATAAGTACTTAGTATAAGTCGTAATTTCTCTACCTGCACTGCTGTTGGCTTTATTGGCACCTCGAAAGCCTCAAGTTTAAGGGTTGGTGTCTTCGCTGCTTCGATTTGAACCTTCGGTTTTATCAGGTCTGTTTGTTGTTGCTCTTGCTCCATCTTCAATCTCTAGTTCTAACTCGTCCTTTAAAAGCTCATCAGTTGTTACATTAAACAGTCGAGCTAATCGAAGAACAAAATCCACTGTGGGCGGTTTTTTACCGCTTTCTAATTCACTCAGGTATCCATGAGCTGAGTGACCCATTAAGTGGGCTAAACCTTGCAATGTTAATTTATGCTTGGTACGAAGCGTTCGTAGTTTCTCTCCGAAGCGTGTTATACTTTGTTTAGTTTCTGGTTTTCTACTCATTGGGCTTGACAATTATTTTAGATTATGCTATATTTGTCTCCAATAGAGACAAACCATGATACGATTTCCGAAAGTAACAGGGAGGCTGATATGACAATACGTCCAGCAGAGAGTGAATATCAAATGGTTAACAGTCCTTTCAAATGGGTAGGAGGAAAATCTCGACTACGTAAGCAAATAATTGACTTATTTCCTGAACATACTTGCTATGTGGAACTCTTCTCTGGCGCGGCGTGGGTTTTATTTGGTAAGCCACCTAGCAATGTTGAGGTCTTGAATGATATAGACCAGGATTTAGTTACATTTTTTCGTGTGGTCAAAGAGAAATCAGAAGAATTCATTGCTTCCTTTCAATGGGAACTTGTTTCTCGTGTCGAGTTTGAAAGGCTGGCAAGTTTAAATCCCTCTCAACTTACAGATGTTCAACGTGCCCATCGTTTTTACTATCTCATCATGGCGAGTTGGGGTGGAGAATTCAATTATCCTCGCTTTCAGACCAGTATCAATGATGGTGGACATGGTAACAGACTTTTTGGCGCATTGCAAACTTTAGAGAAGCGTGTCATGCCAGTTTATGAACGTTTAAGAAATGTCATCATCGAGAACCTGGATTGGCAAGAGTGCTTTGATCGCTATAATCGTCCAGGTGCCTTAATGTACATCGATCCTCCTTATCCAGAAAATGGTTGTAATTATGTGCATAATATGCGCGAAAAGAGCAGTCACGAATTATTGGCTTTAAAACTTCATTCAGCACAATGCAAATGGATTTTATCATCCTATGATACACCTTTCATTCGAGATTTGTATACAAACCATACTATTATCCCATTGGAATCAAAATCAGGAATGAATACAGAGAAGAATGGAAACACACGTGTAACAAATAAAGAGGTTGTTATTTTGAATTACACTCTTCAGAATACCAGGAATATTGTCTCACAACCGATGCGTAAAGCGCGAAAGGCGCATGAGATACAACAGGTGCAACAGCATACATTACTGGAATCCTGTGTTGAAGCAAACTAGCGGTTAAAAGGATGTACAGTACAGCACACTGCCATGTGACATATCAAAATAACCGGATACCTCAAAAACAACGACCGCATGGGTGTAGCCGCGCACGCAAAAAGATACCCGGTCAATAAGTAAACGCTCGCAACCTCGAAAATTCATAAGGCAAGTTAAGAGGAAAGGGCCTTCCTCTTAACTTTTGGTTGTTGCGGTATCCGATACCGTTGTGGTGGCAGGAGGCTCATCGGTATCGGTTTTCGTAATGGTCGTGGTCGTTTGCGCACGAGCGGGGAACAACGTGCGGATGCGCAGGACACGCTCGCGTTTGCGTTCCTCGGCAAGGTTGCGGTTTATAGCAGTGAGCAGGTCGTGCAAGGAAAGCATACCAACCAGTTTGGGCGAGTTTGCACTTTCGACCACGGGGAAGCGCGTAAAGCCGGTATCTGCCATACGGTAGATGACACCGCGCAAGGGTTCATCAGCATATGCCACAATCGGATGCGGCTTGAGCAGAGCGGCAAGTTCGTATTGCTCATGAGCGCCGTCCTGTTGATCTTGCGCAATCAGCGCGTTCAGTTCGCTGCGCGTCACAATGCCCTTCAGTTGCCTGTCATTGTCAACCACGGGATAGAGACGTTGTATTTGCTTACCTATTTCGGGATTGCTATGTAACGAAAGGGCCAGGTCTTTGAGCGAGAACGTATCCGACAACGCCACAATGTTCGTGCGCATCACCTCGCGCACGAAAAGAATTTCGAGCGGGTCAATAGCATACTCGCGGGTCAGGTGATAGCCACGGCGACTGACCTTCTCGGTCAGGATGGAGCGGCGCATTACCAGCACAGTGAAACCATGCGCGATGACAGCGGCAATTAGCAGAGGTAAAAGGGAATTGACATCGTGGGTGAGTTCCAGCGCGAAGATGATACCGGTAAACGGCGAGCGCATCGTGCCACCCAGAATAGCAGCCATACTGATAAGCGGCCAGAAGCCGAGACCCTCGTAAGGTAAGAATAAGCTTACTATGCCACCCAGTGCGCCGCCCATCATCAAAAGTGGGGCGAGAACGCCACCAGATGTACCGGACCCCAGCGAGACCGACCAGATAATGGATTTGACGATCAGCACACCGATGATTATTTGCATCGTCGCAGTGCCATTCAACATCGCGCCAATGGTATCGTAGCCAACACCAAGCGCCTGCGGAAAAATCAGGCCGCCAATGCCAATCACGAGACCACCTATCGCGGGCCACCACATCCAGTGAATAGGTAGCAGACGGAAAGCATCCTCGGCAGTGTACACCATGATAGTGAGGAGGGCTGAAAGTGCGCCCGCGAGTATGCCAACCAGCACGCAGCCCAATATGGCTTCCGGGCCAATAAACAACGGATGCGGCGGCGTAGGGAAGAGTGGCCCTACACCAATGATATACTGCCGCAAAACCGCAGCCGTCGCACTTGCCAGCGCCACTGGAATAAGGCTGCGTGGCTTCCACTCGAAGAGCAACAGTTCGACCGCGAGCAGAACCGAGGCGACCGGCGCGGCAAATGTCGCAGACATTCCCGCCGCCGCGCCCGCTACCAGCAACGTCTTGCGCTCGGCACTGGTAAAGTGGAAGAATTGCGCGATCATCGAGCCAAAAGCGCCGCCAGTCATGATAATTGGCCCTTCCGCGCCAAACGGCCCACCGGAACCAATGGAGATGGCGGAAGAGATTGGCTTCAAGATGGCTACCTTCGGCTCAATCTTGCTGCCATTAATCAGAATGGACTCGATAGCTTCGGGAATACCGTGACCACGAATACGCTCCGAGCCAAAACGGGCCATCAAACCGATAATCAGCGCACCTATCACCGGCACAAGAATTTCAAACACACCAAGCTTGTTTCCCGCAGGCGAGACGAGCGCGAAGTTCCAACGCTGAAAGAAGAGCAGATTAGTAAATAATCCGATTAAGCGCAAAAGAATCAGTGCGATAAACGCGCCCACCGCGCCGATAACAATAGCGAAAAGCGCGATAATAATGGTGCGCGGCGTCGTTGTAAAATCGCCTAACGTTTTCATTGTATCCACCGGTTATTCTCCAGAAGGAATGCTCTCTTTGATCAATGCATTGAGCGTCCTCACCAGAGAAGGTGCCGCTGTTTGCAACTCTTCAAGGTTGTGCAATGAAAGCTCCTGCAAAACCTCTTCGCCCTGCGGCGTAATCTGTATAATGACGCGCCGCTGATCCAGTTCATCACGGTGCCGTTCCACCAGCCCGCGCTCCTCCAAACGATCAATCAACTCCACCGTACTGTGATGTTGCAGTTTTAGCCGCTCGGCGATATAGCTGATAGTTGGCAATTTCTCCTCCAGCATACCCTTAACAACCAGCAGTAATTGATGTTGCTGCGGCTCAATACCTGCGGCACGCGCCGTCTGTTCACTAAAATGTATGAACTTGCGTAGCTCATAACGAAATTCAGCCAGCGCCTGATAGTCATGAAGCGCAATTTCTTTCTTCATCCGTATGATTCTTCTCCTCAAAAAATATCGTTATACGACATATTATAACTATAACGTATGGATGCTTCTTTGTCAAATGCCAGTAGGGCGGCTTCAGCCACTTGCCAAATGTTCTAAGAGGCTCTACAATGGCGCTGTCAATTTTTTTGTTATTAGAGGAGAGGATATTCATGGAAGGTAGATCACATCTACTGGTTGGTTTGACGGCGGGTGTCGTATTAGATAGTGTGGTACACTTGACGGGCGATCCATTGACGACGGCGAAAGGTATCACACTGGCGCTGCTGGTGAGGAAGGCCGTCTTTTATTTCATGGTGGGTTTTGGCGCTCTTTTACCCGATATTGATAATGCGCAGAGTACGCTTGGTCACAAGTTGGGCTGGATTAGCAAACAGATACAGCATATCGCGGGCCATCGCACGCTTTTTCACAGTTTTCTTGGCCTGATCCTGGGTTCATTACTGGCAATTGGCATGGAGCAGTTGGTCGTTTATCTCTTATTGCAGCAAGGGATGACATTACCTGCGCAATTTGTTGGCGCATCGCATCTTGTCTTTTTCGCGGTCTTGTTTGGCTGCGTTATGCATATCGCGGCAGACGGCTTGACCGAGGGCGGCGTGCCATTGCTGTGGCCCAGCCATAAACGCTACGGATTTCCGCCCAACCCACACTGGCGATTCCGAACCGGAACGTGGCCTGAGTTCGTTATTGTATGGGGGTTTATGATTATTGTAGGTATTTGTATCTGGCAATCTATTCTCGTAGTTTGACAGATTGGTAAAACTGGTAAAACAGCAACGTATGATAAAGCGATTTGACATTCAACGACAAAAGCAACTGGCCTGGGGACTGCTCGTATTGGTGACGCTGGTTTACGCCGCCGAGATGAGTTACCAGGCGGTCTTGCGTTACGAGACATTCAAGGCCACAGCCTTTGATCTCGGCAATCTGGATCAGGTGATTTGGAACACGCTCCACGGGCGCTTTTTTCAGTTCACCAACCAGGCGATAGATTGGTATGGGCCGCCAACGCGCCTTGCCATCCACTTTGAACCAATCATTCTGCCTCTGTCACTGCTGTATGTCTTCCACGCCGACCCGCGCATTCTGCTCGTTTTTCAGACACTGGCGCTGGCGACAGGTACGTTGCCCGTCTTCTTGCTGACACGCCGCTATCTCGCCGAATGGCCTTTGCTGGCACCGCTGATGGTCGTCGCGTATTTGCTGTCTCCTGCATTGCTAGGTTTAAATATTTTTGACTTCCATCCTTATTCCCTGGCAACGCCCTTCCTGCTCTACGCGCTACTGGCGCTGACCTACCGGCGTTCTGGCTGGGTGCTGGTCTGCTGTATTCTAGCCTGTTCCTGTAAAGAGGATGTTCCGCTCTCAGTGGCAATGCTGGGTGTACTGGTCATCTGGAAATACAAATTGCCGCGCCTGGGTAGTGTGCTGTTCTTCGGCGGATTCCTCTGGAGTTTTGCAGCGTTCGAGATCATTATTCCACACTTCTATCCCGGCGCACAGGGCAATAACTTCTGGTATCGCTATCTCACATTAGGTAGTACGCCCCTCGAGGCCATTTTCAACATTCTCACACATCCCTGGATCTTCTTCACCACATTCCTCACTATTGAACGCTTCTATTACATAGCTGGACTATTGAGAAGCGCTGGCTTCTTGAGTTTGCTGGCCCCCGAATGGTTGCTGCCCGCACTGCCCAGCATTGCGGTCAACACGCTGAGTACGGACTCTTTAACATACACGGGCGTTTTTCACTACAACGCCACTATTATTCCTTTTGTCGTTGTTGCCTCCATTCACGGCACGCGCCGCCTCATCACAATCTGGCAAGGATGGCGCGGCGAGCGCACCGTCAAGGAGTGCTTCGATCAAACATCCCTGGCACAACGCCCTGCACACACAACTGGACGCATCAGGCTACTATGGCAGCCGCTTGCTTTCAGGATGACATTGCTCTACCTGCGTACTGAGGCATGGTTAATAAAAGTTGTTCTCGCGCTATGGAGCCTCATAAAACGGGCCGCGCAACGAGTAGGTAAGACAAGATGGTACAACCGTGCAGCCGCGTTTACTTGCAAAACCTGGGCTGCCTTTATCGTGTGGTTCTTTTTCCAATGGCGGCGATTTAGCGAACGTATGATACCACTGGCTAAAAGCGTATCCGTTTTCAACCTCCAGTGGGTCGCTTTTGCCTGGATCGTGTTCCTGATCTGGTTAAACCTCATGATTACCTCACCGGTGCTGAATTATTTCTGGGCCGACCATACTCCCGGCAGCCGCGAACAGCACATTCAATTGCTGCTAGATAAGATTCCGCCCAATGCCAGCGTCTCGGCCAGCGATGATCTCAACCCACATTTGAGCGAGCGGCAATATATCTTTGTCTTCCCTTCGTTCACCGACAGCACTCACAACTTCAGTGCGCAATATATCGTGGTAGACCTTGATAACGTCCTGCCGCAATCGCGTAACGATGTTACTAATGAACTCAATCAACTGGTTCGATCAGGGCAATATAAGGTGATTGGACATGCAGAAAGCGTTTTGCTGCTCGAAAAAGTAGCGTCCAGTGGGTGAATCATGTTATAATCGTCTAAGGCAACAAAACACAACCTGTCATATCGTGGATTGTTAGAGTTCACATGTTTCATTGAGGAGAGATACAGGATGCGTCAACCCCCATATTCGAACGACCCTATCGGTATGCAACCAACCGACCCCATATCGCCAATGGAAGATATGCCCATGCGACCGGTTGCCCGGATGCAAGCTCAATCTCCTATTCCAGAAACACCGGCTCGTCCTGACCCTGAAATTGAGAACGTTGAAGCCCGGCAGGAAGAGGCTCGCACCGTCCGTTTCGCCATTGGCAAGTTGAGCGATTTCGTACAATGGTTCGTCCTCGTGCTGGAAGTGATGCTTATCATTCGTTTCGTCTTGAAGCTCATTGGCGCAGACCCCAACAACGTCTTCGCCGGTTTCCTTTTCGCGCTTACCGATATCATCCTGTATCCTTTCCTTACTATTATTCCCAATCCGTCAATTCGCCCACCCAATGAAGCTATTGAACTGACAACGCTCATTGGCATGGGCATTTACTACCTGATCTTCTGGGCCATCAAGCGGTTCCTGCGTATTCTCATCTCCGAACCGGAGGAACCAGTCACATAAATGCCAGTAGATGCTACTGGCTTTGCCGTATACAGCTTTTTCTTCGGGTGAGCAACATGAATAGGTTCTGCTTTACGGGTTGTTATTTGAAGCAACCCTGGCTCACCCATGCTGCTTGATGAGCCTGAAATCTCGTTGTTTTGGCCTCTCCTTCCTGACATTTTTGCCACTTTTCCCTGCCCAAAAAAGAATATATACGTGACCAAACTTGACAGAACAGGTCATCCCTTGTATAATGGTTTAGAACAAAGTTTCAAAAAAAAAAAAAAGGAGAGGCAGATGAGTGACCAGAATAACGGGCAGAGTCGCGAAGAGCAGCGAACTCGCTCTTTTAATCCAAACGAACACATCATGCAGTTGAAGAGTAAAGACGGCCTCAAAGACTATTTGCCAGTGCAATGGCGACTTGTCTGGTTTCGGGAGCAGTGTCCAAACGGTACCATTGAGACCGAAATTGTGCATCTTGACCTGGATAAAGAGACAGAGGAAGAGGTCTTTGCCTGGAATAACGAAAAACGCCGCAGCGAGAAAGTGGTGAAAACGGCTCGTGGTATCGCAGTCTTTCATGCAACTGTTAAAGATGGTAAAGGCGGAGTCGCGACAGGTACAAAATCTGAAAAAGCGGCCAGTTTCCCTGATTATATCGAAAAGGCCGAAACAGGCGCGATAGGCCGTGCCTTAGCCGCTCTAGGATACGGTACACAATTTACTGGCGAAGAATTTAACGAGGAACATCGCATCGTTGATAGCCCTGTCGAACGTACTTCTCCAGTGGCCGAGAGCAATAGCGCGTATAGCAACGGCAACACCAACAGTGGCGAGCGCAAACCTATTGTCGCGGTACGCCCAACCGCGGTGAGCGGGAATAGCAAGGCGCGGAGCAACAACACGGAAGGCGCGACCTCCGCACCTGAGACCACGACGGACATGTCCGCGATGCCGATTACCGACCAGCAACTTTCCAGCATTCGTAAGCTTAGCCAGCACCTGAGCAAAGCTGAACCAGAGCAGGTCGAGTCCATGAGCTATGGCAGCGCGAAAGAAGTGATCGCCGTACTCAGCCAGGAGTACCGGCAAAGTCGCAGCAAAGCCTCGTAGTCTTGTTCATAGTAGGTATAGCAAGCATAGTAAGGGCAGGTCTAGTCAGATCTGGCACCTGCCGGGAGAAAGCAAGCATTATGAACAGGGCGCAGCTTGAACACGCGCAGCAGCGTATGGAACAGAAATGGTACAATCTTGTGATGGCGGAACAGCGCGGCGAAGCTATGCCGGTGCTTGAACGCCTGTACAATTCTTATGCCCTGGCGATGGAAGAGTACAATCGCTGCTCAGAAGCTTACCAGCAGAGGCTGGACGCCCAACAGAAAAAGCTGGCTTCTTGAAGAGGAACAGGCGATGTGAAAAAATGAGAGTCGCGGTGCGACTCTCATTTTTTCACATCGCCTGTTCCTCTTCAGGGGAAATATCCCTTCCCTCTCGACCTTATCGCGTATCTTTGATATAATATGGGCAACGATACCATAGAACACCAGTTTCATGGAAGTGGGAGTATATCATGAGTGACCGGCTTGTCTCGCCTAAGATGAGCGAGGAAGAACAGGCTATTGAGGGCAGTCTGCGCCCTCGCCGTCTCGCAGAATATATCGGGCAGGAAAAAATCAAAGAGAACCTGAGCATTTTGCTGGAAGCTGCTCGCCGTCGCAACGAGTCGGTTGATCATGTCCTGCTCTATGGGCCGCCGGGACTCGGTAAAACGACGCTCTGTAATATTATCGCCGTCGAGATGGGCGTCTCGATGAAGACCACCTCTGGTCCGGCTATTGAACACGCGGGCGACCTTGCCTCTATTCTCACATCGTTGCAACCGGGTGAAGTGTTATTTATTGACGAGATACACCGTCTTGCTCGTGCGGTGGAAGAGCGTCTCTATTCCGCGATGGAGGATTTCGCGCTCGATGTCATGATTGGCAAGGGGCCGAGCGCACGTGCATTGCGCCTCTCGTTGCCCCCCTTTACTGTTGTCGGTGCCACCACGCGCGTTGGCTCCTTGACCGCCCCGTTGCGTGACCGCTTCGGCGCTATTTACCGTATGGAGTACTATGATCCTATTGCGCTCAAGCTGATTTTGTCGCGCTCAGCTCGCATCCTCAAAGTTTCAGCGCACGAGGATGGTATTGAGGAGATAGCCGGTCGCGCTCGTGGCACGCCTCGCATCGTCAACCGCCTGTTGAAACGTGTGCGTGACTATGCACAGGTGAAAGCCGATGGCGTGATTACCCGTCCGGTGGCACAGGCCGCGCTGGATGCGTTGGAAGTTGACCAGATCGGCCTTGACCAGACAGACCGCAACCTGCTGCTCGCTATCATTCAAAAATTCGATGGTGGTCCTGTTGGTCTCGATACGTTGGCAGCCAGTACCAGCGAAGACCCGGAGACAATTGAGGATGTGTACGAACCTTTCCTCTTGCAACTGGGCTTCATTATTCGTACACCACGTGGGCGCGTTGCCACCCGTTTTGCTTATCAACACCTGGGTTTCACGCCGCGTAACGTCGCAGAGGGCAGTGAAGCAGGATTATGGACACCGCCAAAATAGGTTATCTCCCACGAGACGCTCATGTAGGGCTACACCCCCCCCAATGAAAAAGCGTAGAATGAGGAGGAGATGTTCCGACACAGAGATCGCTCGCATCTTGTGCCGAAGAGCCAGACCACGAGACTGATCCGGGTGAGCGCAGGAACCACCCCTTGTTGCGCTGACGAGAGCAATTTCGCCAGCAGCACGTAGAAGAGAATCTTCGTTTCTGCTCATCCAAGCCGGAGCATCCCTTGACCAAAAGGAAGAAGAGCATAGGATAGGAGCGCTAGCGATGGAGATCCTCCATACCAACTGCGCAGGCCTGGACGTGCATAAGAAGACCGTCAAGGTCTGCGTGTTGACACACGCGTCTCATGACCAGACGCACAAAGAGTTTCGGACCTACTTTACCACCACGGAGGAGTTGTTACAGCTCGGCGACTGGCTGAAAGAACAAGGATGTACCCATATTGCTTTCGAGGCAACGGGAGTGTATTGGAAACCGGTATTTAATCTGCTGGAAGGCAGTTTTGCAGTGCTGGTGGTCAATGCGCAGCATATCAAAGCCGTGCCTGGAAGGAAGACCGACGTGAAAGGCGCGGAGTGGATCGCCGATCTGTTGCAACATGGCCTGCTCAAAGCGAGTTTCATTCCTTCTGGCCCGCAACGAGAGGTGCGTGATTTGACCCGGTATCGCGTCCGGCTGACGGAAGAGAAGGCGTGCGAGGTGAATCGCGTGCAGAAAACCCTGGAAGATACGAATCTGAAGATAGGAGATGTGGTCAGTGATATCATGGGGAAAGCCTCTCGTCTGATTCTGCAGGCCATCGTGGACGGAGAAACTGATCCTGGCCGATTAGCGGCCCTGGCGGTGAGCCGGGTTCGTGCACCGCAAGAGCAATTAGAAGCGGCATTAAGAGGTACGGTCAGTGCTCATCATCGGTTCTTACTCTCTGAGCATTTGACCGGGCAATCATGAAAGTGCTGGCAAGCGATTATCCGGGAAAACGCGCAAAGGCAATCCCTGGTTACGCTGCCTCTTAGTGCAAGTTGCTCATTCAGCCTCCCACCAGAAGCAGTGTTATCTCGCTGAGCAATATCGTCGCATTGCCAAACGACGCGGGGCTAAACGAGCGGCGATAGCCGTCGCTCACAGTATTCTGGTCATTATCTATCATCTCTTAAGTAACCAGACGACGTATCAGGAGAAGGGGGAAACCTTCTTTGAAGAACAGGAGCGTCAAGGAGCTGAGAAACGGCTGGTTCGCCAGCTTTCCCGTTTAGGCTATCACGTTGAGCTTCAGCCAGTTGCTCTGGCCGGGTAATCTCTTCCCTGGGCTGGTTTGAGGGACTTTTTCAGAAGAGAGAGGAGGTTCCCCGACCGGATGTGCTTACCCGTACCCAACGAGCCCATTGGCGGCTCAGTTGGTCGCAACGTCTCGCTCGCAATGCTCGTCCTTCTACCGCCCCACCACTTGAGGTCACCATTCATGGTCTCCCGGTCCGTTTTGCTCACGTCTATGGCTTTGATGTCCTGACAGCGGCTTAAACCTTCTGCCAGAGCGGAGGCTATCGTGTCTTTCTCCGCTCTCTTCTGTCTGGCAGATATTCACGCTCTCTCACCAGGCATCGTTCACGTGAACGTGACTGTTCTACACATCGATAATGCAGCAACTGTCACGCCAAGATGCTCCATTTTGAACCTTGCCTATCTCTGTCTTGCTCTTTTCCACGCCACTTTTTGTTCTTCCACTTCCTGCAACGGTTCTCGCCTCTCTTCCCCCGCTCTCCGCTCGCTTGTATCTCGTTGCGTATCTCGTTGCGTATCTCGTGGGATGTGCGACTCCCCCAGGCGATGAATGAGCGTGAGCGCTAAATTGCGCAAGGCCGCCATCACCTGTGGGGCATGACCACTGCGAATGCGGGAGCGGTCTTCGCCAAAGCTGACATCGCGGACATGATGGGAGCCATTCTCAATGCTCCAATGTCCGCGGATCAAGGTCAGCAAGCGGTGTGGAGTTGCCAGTGCTGGCGTCAGGCTGGTCATCAGGTAGATCACTTCGGTGCGCGTTTCGCCCTTGCAGGTCACCGTGCGTCTCACCTCGGCGACTTGCCCCACCAGAGGCCAGGAGGCCGAGAGATACGCATTCATCTCGGTACTCACCCGGATGTGACGCACTTCGTGCCGCCCCCGTCGCTGATCCACCGTTTCGGCTTCCAGCAAGATTGCATGGGGATCGGCAAAATAGGTGGCGAGATCAGCGTACAGCGTAGGCTGATTACCTTTCACGGTGAGCAGGCTCTCCCCCTGGCAGGTGTGGACCACCTGCATGAAGGCGGCGTGGGTGTGCAAGGCGTCGGCCGTACACACCCGATACTGCACGGGAAGCAGTGCCATGAGGGCTTTTGCCACCGGAATCTCGTTGGTTTTCTCGTCCACCTCCACCTGGAGCAAGGTTTCTTGACTGCGATGCGTGCGAAACGAGAGGAGATGGGGAGCATGCTGCTCCCCGATTTTTGCGCCACGCACCGTCTTGCCATCTAAGGCGATGGGGTCATCTGCCGAGGCGACTAACGTGGCTTGTACCCAGGCAGCCAGCACTCGTTCAAGAGCTTCCACCGAGAGTTGCGGCAGCAGCCAACGGTAGAGTCCACCAGTGGGCGAAAGAAACCGACGGGGGCCGAAGAGACGGCGCAAGAGGCCATGGTGTTCGCGACACCATTGCCCAACCGCCACACTCGAATTGCAATTACAGAGCAGGGCGGCTACCAGACACGTCAGGAGGAAGGGCAAATCGTAGCGCAGACCGTGCTTTCCACGCGGGTCTGGCAGGGCGGCGAAGATCTGATGCACACTCAACAGGCGTGCGTCTTGCAACAACTGCTGTCGTTGCTCATCAGTTAACACGGAAAAGGGTAGCGGTTGTGCGATAGAATACATAGGACGAGACTCCTTTTTACTGATTGACTCAGATGCAATGTTTGTCTATTCCATCTTATCAGCTTTTTGGAGTCTCTTCCTCTCAGCAATAATTTGCAGGCCCTGTCATAGTAGTGGCGTACCCTTGTGGTCGCCAGGTAACTGTGCAACTGTGCGAAAACCTCTTCTTTGAAAGTTGAATATAGAGAACACGTATGATATGCTATCGAGTAGAATATTTCGTGTCTGCCTGAGCCCGTGTTACGACAAGTGCGAGGAGAGAAGAAATTCATGTCTACCGCTACCTGGGGAGAATTGGACGCATCGGCGTATAAGCTGTACCCGACAAATTTGCTCAAATACCTCTTATACCAGATGATGACGCAATTTTCTGCCAATGGAGCCTGCATCGCCCTGTACAACGAGAGCAAAAAGCAGATGGAGGTACAACACCATGTACGGCTGCGTAATGCTGCCTCCTTGCCTCTGCACAGCGGCGTAGCCAGTGAAGAGGAGCGCATTTCCCGGCGGCGTTCGACTATTGACCTGAATCCGGTGGAGCATTCTCCTTCGCCATCGCCCAGGGGCAAACGCCTTATGCAGGTGCTGCTGGAGTTGGAAGATGTGACTTTTCAACACAGCGAGTTGTTTCCGGTGGGTGCCTGTTATCCTATCGGACAGGACCTGATCGGCTATTGCTGGCGACACAACGAAGCCTATATTATGCGTCACGATGGCTATCTTGCGTCCTTCCATACTGGATCGCAGTCGTCCCCGCGCACGGATATTACTCCTTTGTGGTATCTTGCCGCACCTATTCAGGAAGTTACGCTCTCCGATGAGGCCAGGGGAAAACGACGGCAGCCACGCATATTTGGCGTCGTGATCCTGTACCAGACAGCGCCAAATGGCGGCGGCTTTCACCTGAAGCAGCGTTCCGAGGCTCTAAACTTTACCGAGCGTATCGCCTTGCACTTGCAAAATGAGCAGCAGCAATGGCAGCACCAGCGCAGCAGCGAATATTTGCAGAAGCTACAGAAAATCAGCACGGCCTTCCCAACTAATGTGAAACTAAGCGAACTCGTCGAGAACATCTATCGTTTTAGCTCAGAGGTTGTGGACGTCAACTCAATGTTGATTACCCTCTATGATCGTGATACGCGCAAGATGTACGAGGTATTCGCGGTCAATAACCGGCAACTGATACCGGATTTGCCCGAAAAACCCACTATTGTTGCCCCTGAAAACCGACCTGTCTGGTCGCGCCTGGCGCTGGAAGAGCAAACGAAACTACTGCTGGAGCCGACGAATCCTGAACAGAACGGCTATGGCATGTATGACGAATTGCTGACGGGTATCTGGGGTGACCAGCGACGCACCGAATCGTTTCTTTTCTTGCCCATGCGCATGTTTACGCGCGTAATTGGCGCGATTAGCATTACGAGTATGCAGCCGCATGCATACCAGCCGGAAGAGATACAGGTGTTGGAGACAATGGTGCAGATTGTTACCGTCAGCATTGAAAACGCCAAGTTGTACGAACGCTCGCATTTTGCTTTGCGTTCCGCGAGAGAGCGCACGGAGCTGCTGGCCGCGCTCAACAGTGCGTTGCAGTCAATCGGCTCCGTTCTCAATGTGCGGGAACTGTTGGAAAACATTGTCAAGGCGGTAACGACCCTTTTTCAGGAAGAGATGTGCGTCTTCTTCCAACTCAGTCCAGACCAGAAAGAACTTGCTGCACGGGCCGCGTATGCACCTTCCAAAATATGGAACGATGGGAACGAGTTGCCGCCCGACCCCGCGACTCTGCCACGCAATGATCAGTTGCATGTAGAATTGATCGAGCAAATACGCATCCCCTATCAGGGAACCATTTTGGAAGAGCGAGCAAGTGAGGAGGGGTTTTTCTACGTTGACGCTGCAATGGCGGATGAACTTGCCAGTAAGTGTAGCGAGGGCGGCGCTATTTTCTTGCGAGAAACCGGCATTGAGAAGATGCTGATGGTACCTGTTCTCTACCAGACAGAGATGGTGGGTATTCTTGCCTTGCATACACCAAAGCAGAGCCGTGTGTTTACACCGCAGGAGGTGGGTGTGTTGCTGGCAATTACCGCGCAGGCGGCGAGTGCCATTCGCAATGCACAATTGTTTGAGACTATCCAGGAGAACAATGCCGAACTGGAACGCATGAACTCTCTCAAAGACGAGTTCCTTGTCACGGCCTCGCACGAGTTGCGCACGCCGCTCAGCGCTATTAGCGGCTATTCTACGCTGCTCAAACGGCAGAGCAACCGTATTGATGCAGAACATATCATGCGCTTTGCTACCAAGATTGCCGGTGCCGCACAACAACTCACCGACCTGCTGGCGAATATGACCGAGGCAGCGAACATGGGTACGATGGATAAAGAACTGATCCTGCTCAACGAGCCAGTTCAGCTTGCTTCAATCGTGAGTTCTGTTGCCGGTATCCTCAAGATTAACATTGAGCAGAAGGTAATAGTGCAGATTGATCCTGACCTGTGGGTACGGGGAGCCCCGTTGCCCATTCGTCAAGTGATTACCAATCTGCTCGATAATGCCGCCAAGTATTCTCCACCTGATGGCCGTATCGAAGTGCTTGCAGAAGCTTCCACGCTCGCTCAAGTCAAAATGCCTGCGGCTCTTGTTGATCATGTGGCACTGATCGAACATGGCAACGATCCTGTGGTTGTGGTGCATGTGTATGACGAAGGCGAAGGCATCAATCCTGAAGAGCAGCAGAAAATTTTTGAAAAGTTTGTGCGAGCTACCCGCTCCCTGACCACACCGGTGCGCGGCTCTGGCCTTGGACTTTACATCTGCCGTCGCTATATTGAGGCAATGGGCGGCAAACTCTGGCTGGAGCAGAGCATTCCCGGCGAGGGTTCAGTTTTTAGCTTCTATCTCCCACGCGAGACAACGCCGCCAACGCAATCCGACGAAGCGTTCAACCCGGTGAAAGAATAAGATGAATCAGCAACACACATCCGATGATTCGCATCATCCCCAGAATATTTTAGTGGTGGATGACGACCCGGTTATCCGCGATATGATGGTAGATATCCTCGAACTTGAGGGCTATTCCATACAGGTAGCACGCAATGGTCTCGAAGCCCTTGATATCTTACGAGGTGACGAGTCCTACCTCGTCTTTCTCGACCTGATGATGCCCGTTCTCAACGGCAAAGAACTGTGCCAGATTCTCGACGTAGAGCCAGAACTGCGCTCCCGCCATACCATCGTCCTGATGTCGGCCATGGACAAAATGGCTGAGGCGTCTACCCTCAACATAGACGGACTCATGCCCAAACCTTTCTCCGTAGATGACGTGGTGAGGATGCTAGCTCAATAATGCGCATGCCATCGTGCTGCCCCACTTTCGACATAATCCTGCCTATCGAGATGTCTAACGCACAGATTTAGGTGAGGGTAGTTATACTAAACATAGATATTCACTCTGAACACGCGCAAAACAGATAGAGGAAGATGCGATGTTGGTAAGAAATGCTGTAATGCCGCCGGTGCGCCCAAAAATGCAAGCGAAGAATGCAACACAGGTTGAGGACTGGCTCAACGATGTTGGCCCACTATCCCAGCCATTTCAACCAAAAGCTGCGGTACAAAAAAAACAGGAGACGGTTGCTGGTTATGGCGGTTGTGTTGATTATGGCCCGTTGGAACACCTGCTGAAAGATGAGCGTATCTCAGAAATAACATGTATTGGCCCACGGCGTACTTATGTCGAGCGGAACGGCCTTTTGGAAGAGGTACGGTGTTATTTTGAGAACGAAGGGCAGATGTTGCGGGTAATTGAGCAGATGCTGCTCACAAGTGGTCAACAGCTACAACCCGGATGGCCTATCATTGATGCCCGGTTGTCCAATGGCATGCAACTTCATGCGGTGCTGCCGCCCAACGCTATCAATGGGCCAATTCTTACACTACACAAGCATGTAAGAGAACAGCTAACCCTGGTAGAACTAGTATGCAACGGCACGCTGTCCCAGGCGATGGCAGATGTGTTGCAAGCATGTGTGGAAGGTCGGTTGAATATCATTATCTGCGGTAGCCAGCACTCTGGACGCACAACACTGCTTAACGCTCTCTGTGCTGGTATCCCGGAAGAGGAGCGTATCATCACCATTGAGGAGTCATCCGAGCTATGTTTACAACAGAAACAGGTCATCGGGTTGGTGGTGTCAGCGCTGGGGTCGCACATTGCCAGAAATGTGACGTTACGTGATCTGATGATGAGTGCGTTACATATGGGGCCGGAACGCATCATTCTGGGCGAGTGCCGTGGTGAAGAGGTCATAGAGTTGTTCCAGGCACTGTACACCGGTTATAATGGCTCGCTCATGACAGCGTTTGCCACCAACGCTCTTGACTGTCTCACGCGCCTTGAGACGCTGTGTCATAATGATGATACTTCTCTACCTGCACATATTACGCGGCAGCAAATAACAAACAGCGTAGATATCATTGTGCATATTTCACGCATGCCAGATGGTTCGCGTAAGGTTGTGGATATCGCTGAAGTGCTGAGTAGCGATGATGATGAGTTGAAGGTACAAAGTATCTTTCGTTACACCAACATGGGACTCAATCGAGAGAAAGGCACCGTCACAGGTGACTTTGAACCTTGCGGCGTTTGCCCAACATTCCTGACAAAGCTTGCGGTAATGGATATTTACCTGTCGCAGGAGGTATTTGTTGCTGCCAGTGAAGATGATACAGTCGCACTGCCACACACATAATGTGACAGTGCGACTGTATCATCTTCACTGGCTCATGGTTTCAACGGTTTTACGGACAATTTCGACGAAATCGTGCTTGAGGCTGGCTCCGCCGACGAGAGCGCCGTCTATATCGGGATGCGCCATGAACTCTGCGATATTGGCGGAAGTGACACTGCCGCCGTAGAGGATGCGTAAGGTAGAGGCCGCTTCCTTACCATACATGCCGCCGTAGAGGGTACGTATCTGAGAAATTGTCTTCCCCGCTCCCTCGGCGGTGGCGGCTTTGCCGGTGCCGATGGCCCAGATTGGTTCATAAGCGATCACAACCTCTTGCACGTGTTGTGGCGGTAAATTTGCGAGACTGTGTTGCACCTGCTGGCGAATCACCTGCCCGGTTTCCCCCGCGTCGTGCTGGGCCTCGTTTTCGCCGATGCAGACGATTGGGCGTAGATGATGGTACAGGGCCGCCAGGGTTTTACGGTTAACCAGTTCGTCAGTTTCGCCGAAAATCGTGCGGCGCTCGGAATGACCGAGGATAACGCTACTGCATAGCTCTTCCACCATTGTAGGTGCAAGCTCGCCGGTGAAGGCTCCCTTATCCTCAAAGTACATATTTTGTGCGCCCAACTCTACCTGTGAGGATGGTTGTGCATCCAGTACCTGTCGGACGGCTGGCAGAGAGATGGCTGGTGGGCAGAGAATACACCGGATATGCTCGTGTTGCGACACCAGTTGTGCCAACTCCGGCACAATTTCTTGCGCAAAGATTGCTGCCAGATTGGGACCGTAGTTCATTTTCCAGTTGCCAGCGATGATCGCGGTACGAATATCTGCCATAACGTCACCTTTACCCTTTATCCTGTAATACTGCAACGCCCGGCAGAACGCGCCCTTCCAGGAATTCCAGCGAGGCACCGCCGCCGGTAGAGACGTGGGTCATCTTATTGGCAGCGTTGGCCTGTTCAACGGCCGCCGCCGAGTCTCCTCCGCCAATGATGGTGGTGGCCCCATCTTGTGTGCGTGCAGCCAGTATCTCGATGATGGCATCGGTACCCTTGGCGAAGTTGGGCATTTCAGCAACACCGAGCGTGCCGTTCCAGATGATGGTTTGCGCATTTTGCAATGCGGCGCGGAATGCGGCGATGGTAGCCGGGCCGATATCGAGAATACGCCATTCCGGCAATACCTGGTCAGATGGAACGATGCGCGTGCTGGCGTCATTGGCGAAACGGTCGGCCAGTACAACGTCGGGAGGCAGTATTAACTGGATGCCGCGTTGCCGGGCTTTGTTGATCAGGTCGCGAGCCACGTCAACTTTGCTTTCTTCATACAGCGAATTGCCAATCTCATAGCCTTCGGCTTTGAGGAAGGTGTTCGCCATGCCGCCGCCGATGAGCAGAGTATCAACGAGCGAGAGTAAGTTTTCCAGCACGGCTATCTTGTCGGAGACTTTCGCACCGCCGATAATTGCCACAAAGGGCCGACGGGGATGCTCAAGTGCCGACCCCAGGAAATTGATTTCCTTCTCCATCAGGAAACCCGCCACGGCCGGCAGGTAATGCGTCACACCTTCGGTCGAAGCGTGTGCGCGGTGGGCCGAACCGAAAGCATCGTTGACGTAGAGATCGCCTGACGCGGCGAGTTGTTGGGCGAATGCCGGGTCGTTTTTCTCCTCTTCCTTGTGGAAGCGCAGATTTTCCAGTAGCAGCACTTGTCCCGGTTGTAGCGCCTTCGTCTGCGCTTCGACAGTTGCGCCAACGGACTCTTCCGCCATTTGCACAGGTCGGCCCAACAACTCGCTCAGACGTTGGGCGACGGGTGCCATGCGCATAGATTCGACAACTGCGCCCTTTGGCCGACCCAGGTGCGACATGAGAATGACTGCTGCGCCGGAGTCGAGCAGGTAGGTAATGGTTGGCAGCGAGGCGCGAATGCGCGTATCATCGGTGATATGCTGCTTATCGTCGAGCGGCACGTTGAAGTCTACGCGCACAAGCACACGTTTTCCCGCGACATTCACATCGCGAACGGTTTGCTTATTCATAACGAAATCACCCCAGGCTAGAAGCCTTTTTGCGCGATAAAGTTGGCGAGGTCGGATACGCGGCAGGAATAGCCCCACTCGTTGTCGTACCATGCCAGCACTTTAACCATGTTGCCGCCCATGACCATTGTCAGCTGTCCATCAATGATAGATGAGTGGGAATCGCCACGGAAATCGCTTGAGACCAGTGGCTCATTAACGATGTCGAGGATGCCATTGAGCGCACCATCGGCAGCCTCTTTGAATGCCGCGTTGATAGCCTCTCTGGTCGTTTCTTTACGGACGGTTGCCACGAAGTCCACGATGGAAACGGTTGCCGTTGGAACGCGCAGGGACATGCCATCGAAACGGCCCTTGAGTTCGGGGATGACGAGGGCCAGGGCGCGAGCAGCACCCGTTGTGGTCGGAATGATATTGGAGCCGGCACTGCGTGCGCGGCGCAGGTCTTTGTGAACCTGGTCAAGAATGCGCTGATCGTTGGTATACGAGTGGATGGTGTTCATCAGGCCGCGCTCAATGCCAAAATTGTCATTCAGGACTTTGGCGGCGGGCGCGAGGCAGTTGGTGGTACAGGAGGCATTCGAGATAATATTGTGTTTGGCAGGATCGTACATATGCTCGTTGACGCCCAGCACCATCGTCAGGTCTTCGCCTTTGGCGGGAGCGGAGATAATCACTTTTTTTGCACCGCCGCGCAGGTGGGCAGCTGCTTTATCAGCATCGGTGAAAAAGCCGGTTGACTCGATAACCAGTTCGACGCCCAGATCGCCCCAGGGAATGTTAGCGGGGTCGCGTTCCGCGAAGACTTTGATGCTTTGTCCATTGACGATAAATGTATCTTCGGTGACCTCGACCTCGCCGGGGAAACGCCCGTAGGTGGAGTCATATTTAAGCATGTGGGCATTGGTTTTTGTATCCATCAGGTCATTAATGGCGACCACTTCAAGTGCGCCAGGGTGACGCTCAATAATTGCCTTCAAGGACTGGCGTCCAATACGCCCGAAGCCGTTAATACCTATGCGTGTCGTCATAGTAAAGTTGTCTCCTTTTGTTTTGTGCATGAGAAAATACAATTGTTCTTCACCGGTCTATTTGAAAAGTACCGTACAGGCATAGTATGCAGTGTGAGCATCACACTACCATCACGAACAATGCGTGTACTCTCACAATGTGTGTACCTACTTTTCGTCCGTAGCAGATGAAGAGAAAGTGAACTGGCCTCATGAATGTTTCACGTGAAACATTCATGACGTGCTATATTTACCTGTAAACGTTCTCGCGTAGCTCTACTAACAGGGTATCACCCGCATAGTATAATGGTCAAGCTACAGTTCACTGGCCTCCGGTACGGGAATCACGCCGATAGAGAAGCGGATATATTCGTCGCTATAACCGAAACCGGAGCCAGGAACACCGGCAATGCCTGTCTTCTCGAACAGGGTGAAGGCATCTTCGCCAGGGAGGAGTTTACTCCAGTTGTAGACGGTAGCATCGTCGTCACTATATATCTCCTCAAACAGAGGTTGTTGTTCGTTGATGGAATGCAACTGCGCGATGAAACGCTGACGGCGTAAACGATAGAAGGCACGTAGTTTCTCAATTAACCAGGGACGCGATTCCATAAGGCGCATGTAGGCCATAAAGCGCAACTGCCACTCGGCGGGCAACGACGCCATACTATTTGACCAGCCTGGAGCAATGGCGGCAGCGAGCGCGGCATCACCACACGTGACCCAACCAAATCGCTCTCCTGTGAGGGTCATCGTCTTTGAGAAACTGCTGACGAAAATGATGTGTCGCTGTACATCATCAGGAATGAAGGTCGCCATGCGAGCCTGATCTTCCTCTGGTTTGCCTGTGCCAATGTAGGCAAGGTCGGCGAGAATATATATTTCACGACCTTTCTCACGGAAGGTGCGTAGCACACTATGAATGGCATTCAATTCATCAGGTGAATAGGCGAAGGCAGTAGGATTGTTGGTGACAGTGAGATAGATGACGCGAATAGCAGGATTTTCGGTTATTATCTGCTCAAGTTGCGCAGCGGTGAGCTTAAAGTGATGTTCGGGCAAAGTGGGCAAATGGATCATTTGATAGCCATAGGACCTTGCCTGCCATTCAGGGGTAGCGAAGCCTGGTGTTGGAAACAGCGCCGCAACATCTGTAATACCCTGTTCGCGGAACATCTGTATCAACCCGCAGAAGACCTTGTTAAGGCTATCCATTGCACCCAGACCGAGGTAGACATTATGTTGTGTGACGGAAAGGCCCCAACCCTGCATTTCCCGTGCCAGCGCGGCACGAAGAAGAGGATTGCCGATTGCCAGAATATCATAGATGCGTAAATCAAAATGCTCTGCCAGTAATTGCCGTTCAAGGTCAATCGTCTGGTCATGCAGCCACAGGTATGTTGTACCGGGCGCGATATAGCCATGAATATCCTCACCGGGTAACGCTACACCCACCTCTTCGGCCAACATACGATAATCGGTGGCACCGCCTTCCTCGCCTACACATTCAGTAACCCGACGCAAATTAATATCGCCGATAGTACGGTTCACTATTTCAGCTTGAATAATCTCTTCAGGAATATTGAGAGCGCGGCACTGCCGCTCCAGGTCAGCCACCATACGAGCCATCACGCGAATTGGTCCCGCTCCCTGTTGGAGAATGGGCCGATACTGGAGGTGTAGTTTATGGCGTAGCCGACGCAACTCTGCTACTTGTTGCTGCCGTAATAGATTGGAGGATTCAGGTATAGCCACAGATATATCGTGGGTAATCACTGGCATAACTCCCTTCGTGTGCGCGTAATCATAGCGCATCTTCTTGCTAAAGAAGGTGTCGGGTCTCCATTGACCAGACTCTAGCCAAGAGTATATCACAAGTAACAGGCCGTATCTTGTAACCGTCGCTGGTACTACTGCTTAGCCTGTCGTGTGCTTTGGCGGTGTTTAATGGCATTCGTTACTGTCCGGTTTTGTTCTCCTTTGTTCCTGTCAATTCTCCTGTCATTCCTGTCAGGAGATGTGCTAGACTGGAGTACCTTTTCAGGTACAGCCTGTCCACTTTCCTTCAACGCCCGCTTATACTCCTGAATCAAAGGAGAGTCCGATTCATCAACTTTCAGCACAAAGTTTTTCATATCCGTGACTGTTGGTATCTGGGTAAACCCCATGTGACGCAATGCCCGGATACCATCAACGCTCTCACTGCGACCATAGAGCGTCTCAATAGTCACACCACGCTTACCCAGGTCTATGATTGTCCCTATCAGGCCCCGGATGAGCGTAGACCCATACGCCCGTTTCTTCGCCTTACTGATACCCGGTTTCGTGACCATCGTCATAAGGTAAACGTGCAAGGGATTTCCTGGCTTGAACTCCTGAATTTCATCGGGCCGCACATCTTTCATACGCTCCTCATTCGCCAGTATCTTTTGTATCTTCTCTGGCTCCATTGGGATCGTCGCTGTGTAACCTACAACCTCGCTGTTATGCTTGACTATGTAAAACAGATCGGGGTTTTTCGCCATCCAGCCCAGCCGTGTCTCTACCGACGCTATTCCTTGCGGTAGACCTTGAAAGGTTCCCTGGCTAAGCTCTACACAGGCCGGGATATCTTCCTGATTGGCTCTACTGAAAGTGCTTGTACCCTCTTCGGTAGTATTCCTCTCTATTTCTATTAGTGGAAGTTCGTCTAACAGTTCATTTAGGCTTTGAGGGAAAGTATACATACCACTTTCCCTTAAAGCCTGTTTGTACTGCATGATCGCTTTAATGCCAGATTTTTCGACGTCGATCATGAAGTTCTTTTTCTCAGTAGTTGAGAGCAACTCCGTAAAGCCAATGTGGCGTAAAAGGCGTATGCCATCGGGTTTAGTGCTTCTGGCAAATACTGTCCTGATGATAACTCCTCTTCTACCTAGATCAACGATCACATCCATCAAACCACTCACAAGTTTAGAGCCATAGGTACGTTTTTCAAGCATCGTAACACCTGGAATAACTCCTATTGCTCCCATGTAGAGATGTACCGTTTTTCCCGATTCGAAATCTCCTATTTCATCAGGTTCAAGGTCAACGGTATGTTCTTCTTCACGGAGCAGCTTATCTATCTTTTGAGGTTGAAGTGGCAGGATAATAGCGTAACCGGCTACTTTCCCCTCGCTTTTCACCACATAACAAACATCAGGATTTTTGGCAATCCAGGTCATTTGTCTGTCAACATCTATATGACCTCCAAAAATGGCGTCACTCAATTTTGCACTTTCAAGTATCTCCTGTCGAGTGGTCGCTTTATCGAAAGCAGTAGGCTTACTTTGCCTTGTCGCAACAAATGCTTGTAGTTCTTGTGCAAGATTATCTACCTTCAATTTGTTGTAAAGGCTTTGTTTTCTTCCTGGTGGCTTTGTTCCTTCAAGGTCTCCGTTACGGATGAAATTGTAAAACATTCCTTCAGTAACCCCCAGAGCCTTCATGGCTTGAGCAGCCGTATAGTAGTCCGCATAAGATTTTTTTAGCGGCATAGTATCTCCTTTCAGCAACAGCGTGGTATACGAAACTAGTGTTTGAAAATATAGCGTTCTATTATATAGCGAAATATAGCGTTTTATTGCAGGATTTTGAGCCTGAAAAACCATCCGAGTAGTGAAAGCTACAAGGATGGTTCTGCTTAGGTTTTATGGCCTAGATCGAGCATTGGATAATGGAGATGTATCTAAACACTCTCCTTCACCCCTTTTTACTACCAACTCAATATCTCTTGGGCAAACAGCAATCCCATTGTAGCGCCAATAGGCCGTGTTTGAACAACGCAAACCAGGAGACCTCTCTATCTCGCACTGGCAAGCATCAATTTCTTGCAATCCCAGGGCGTTATGGTAGTACGAAGTAAACAACTGGCGGAGAGCCATACGAAGAAGCCTGATATGGTTAAACGCCAAATCAGGAAGGTTCTGCAAGTTCTCTACCGAGTGCCATTGCACACGAGAAGCGTCATCGCCTGCCTCAATTCTGGCTTCTGGACTCAATGGCTCTGAGAGGACATAGAGCAAACAAACGTACTTTCCACGTGGATCTTCAAAATCTTCGTAGGTTTGAGCTTGTTGAAACAGGTGTAGAGGGATGTCAAGGCCCGTTTCCTCGTGCGTTTCACGCTGAGCAGCAGCTTCTAACGACAGGTCATCTGTAGTAAGATGACCGCCAGGAAGTGCCCACATCCCTTGATAGGGCTGTTTTTTTCGCTGAATCAGTACCACTTCCCATCCAGAACCGGAGGGGGAGAGACGGGGAATAACGATATCCACGGTGACGAAGACGCCTGCCGCTGTATCTGACATAAAAGTAATCTCCTTTGCCTATAGTGCGTCATTATCCATGCGCATATATGTTTCATAGAGAAGGTCTTTCAGGTTTTGCACCCTCGGATGGTTTCGGGAAGGGCTGTTCCCCAATTTCCTCAACAGCTTGCGGACCCGATTCATTTGATGCGGTGAACGGCATTGGTACGCCAGGATAAAGCCCTTACTTATCAAATCTAACCCTGTCGTGATATCACTGGCGTCACAGAATGCTTGTCCTCTACTGATTTCTAAGAGTGCGTGCCAGCGTGGAGTCACAGACTCAGCTTGGTCAAGTGAATTTTCTGCCAGTGCTAGGTAAGGAAGTGCGTTCAATGGTTTCCCAAGATCACGATTGGCCTTTCCTCGAATTTCGTACACCTCAAAGGGGATGAACTCTTTTCTCACCGTGTCTCTCCCCTCGCCTGCAAAGGCAAGAAGGTCCGTTGCTTCTGAAATGGTTTGCTCAAAGGCCGTTTCGTTGCCGATGTCACCGTAGGTGTAGGCGAGAAGTTGGAGAATATGCCCTAATGTTGCTCGATCAGCGTGAGCGGCCCGATCTCTGGCGTTTTCCATGTAGCTAAGAGCGGTTGCTTTATCGTTTTGTTGTCGTAACACATCGCCCATGAGGGCAAGGTAAGTAGCGGTTAAATTTGTGTCATGGATTTCTTCTGCAAACTTGTGTGCCTGAATGTAGTGGTAAAGGGCGGAGTCGTTTTGTAGCGCATCGAGGTAGATTGTGCCGAGTAGCCCATGACATCGGATAACAAGCTCTTTTATGTGAAGTACGTGTACAGTGGCTAATGGTATGTAGATCATTCTCTCTAGGGTAGGCAACAGTTTTGTTATTTCTCTTGTCACCTGTTTTGGTCTTGAGCCAAACCAAGCTTCCCAAGCGAGGTTAATAATGCTTTCAGCCTGGTCGAGTCTCTCATTGGGTACGAGTAGTTGAATAGGTTGAACGTTTATTGAGCTAGCAGATACTTGGGAGGTTGATGCTTCGATAAATCCAAGTTTCTCCGCATTTTTCCCGAAGAGATCGCACAACTTTTCTCGATAAAATGGACTTGGTATTCGCTCACCACGTTCCCATCTGCTTACTTTATCTTCAGTAGTGTTCAATTCTTCTGCAACACGTTTCTGTGACCAACCGCGCATTTCCCGATTGGACCGTAATGACTCATTTGGCCTTTTGACTTTGGAGTCCATATCACATTTTCTCCTGGTACACAAAGACACATTACAACATGATAAAACCTCACACTACTGTTTTTTCTTTTGTTCTAATTCCTGAAGACGCCGTTCACGGCGAATTTGAGCAATTATCACTTGACGCCCTTCCTCAGATAACTGTCCAGCTTCTACAGCATTCGCCAAAGCATCAATTGCCTGCTGAACCCAATCTGACTCGCTAGAGAGAGGATCAATGAGACCTGTTTTTCGCAACACAAGCTCTACAGGTAAATCGAATGCACGGGCTATTCTTTGACTGGATACGACATCAGGAAGCATTTTCCCTGTACTATATCTCGATACAGTCGCCGAACTCAACCGATTATCATCAGTTGACCCACTCTGCGCGATTAGTTTTCCTTGTGTCCAGCCGCGCTTTTGTAATTCTTGATTCAGCCATGCAGCAAACTCACGCCGTCGCGTATCTTCATCAATCATATCGCACCAAATGCCATTATCCTTTTCTCTTATCTTACCATATATCCTCTTCATTGTCTCAATGCAAGACTCCAATAACTAAAATTCATCCTGTTTGAGTGAAGCAAAACGTTGACAATGTGGAAATTAGCGTTTATAATCTTCACTAGAGAAGCTTTTTGCTTCACTAAAGAAGATTGCATTTGTTCTAGCAAATTGAATACGGCTAATGGGCGTTAGATGGGCCTGTAATAGGCATGTAAACGGCATTCTAAGTTGCAGAGAACAAAAGTACACTTCTTACTAGACATTGCTGAAAGGAAGGTGCCTATCGAGTAGCGCGAGTCTTGCGACAAAGCGGCGTATGCCAGTAGTGGATGCTAGCTGGTTGGAACAATGCGACGTGAGAGTACGATGGCAAGAACACAATGAGCACAGGCGTGGGTGCAAGGCCCGCAAGGCGGTTCAAGTCCGACCTCGCTGTATGTTGCTTTTTCTATTTCACCGTTAGGTTGACATTGCCGCTCGTGGAAGTTGCACGATTTGCAGGGGCGGCAATGATGAGCCTGAACGGTTCAGGTTCACACACTGCGAAAGAAAGGAGGAATACCCCGCAGATGGCAACAACTACAACCGAAACCACAACCACCGTATCCGAAAAAGACCTCGACGAACTGAACGCACTTTTACATGATTTAAAAGTGCGTGCGAATGAAGCCCATTCCAGAAACAACGTGATTATGTTGGCCTGCTATGCAGAATTGGTAAAAGTCGTCGCACCGATTGCCGAGCGGTTACGTGCGCGTGTGGAACGCGAGGATCGCGCCGGCATAAACCGTAAGCATCGCGTTCTCCGCAAGACGTTGAAAGCGCAGTTCGAAGCGGCGGCGAAAGCGGCCCCCGATGCAACGGCATAGCGCGTACATGTCTAAACGGTCAGGTAAACCCGTTTTTTACTCGCACAGTACTATCTTTCAGGTGTGCGGCTACTGTGCGACTACTGGACGGTTACATGGCGAAACAAGGCGACATTTACGGTGAATTGAACCAGGATAAGCAAAGCATTAGCAAAACATTTTTGCTGCATTGCTGGAAAGAAAATTAAACGCTATGGTAGCTTTTGGAAATTTTCAGAAGTTAAAAAACCCTTTCAGAAAGGCCAATCAAGGAACCAACATCACGCCGATCAATCCCAACGCGACTGGCGGTGTAATGCCCGTCGCTGGCAATGGGAAAAAGCTCTCGCCGCATGAGTTCCTTGAAGCACAGATACTCAACTTGCCCGACGAAGAGGAGTCACTCCAGAAGCGTTCGTTGCTTGCGATTGCGTTCTTTGCCGCGACGTGGGGGGGTAGCGCAATCATGATCTTGCTGGGGTTCGGGTTGGCCCTTGACCTACAGAATGTCTTCAATATCTCAGGGATGTTTGCCATTGCGCTCTCTCTGCTGTTCCCATTTGCGGAGTTTGTTTTCGAGATACTCGCCATCCTTGTGGGGGAGCGCATTCATCAGGGACTCAAGACAAGAGGAGACTGGACGTTTGTGCTGGTGTTTGCGCCATTCGTGCTGTTTGCCAACGTGTCCACCGCCATGCTCCAAGTATTCCTCCTCAGAATCCATGCCAACAATGCTGCGGTCGCGGGGGCGACATTGGTGCTTTGGTTCCGTGCGTTCCTCCCTCTGATGGTGGTTATTGCCACGATTGGAGTGGTAGCCGGTATCCAACGCCGGAGCCTCTCGCACATGATCAACGCTATCGAGCGCAAAACAGGTGGCATTAACCGGGTAGCAGAAGCATCTGTCAAATATATGGATGCTGAAGTTGCCATAAAGCGGCTTGTGGACGAACATCAGGAACTGAGAGACGCACGAGAGAAAAAGGACGAGGCGGCGAACTCCTATCTGGAGATGATGCGCCACGCGCTTGACGACAGAATGGAGCGGCTTAAAGAGCTTGAAGAAAAAGACCGCAATGGTCGCAATGGTCGCTATTAGTTGAGTCGAGTTGAGTCGAGAGGAAAAGCAAGCCATGCAGAAAACGCTAGCACGTGACACGGTTTTAAACCATTTCATCTCCCAGCTCCCCCACTTTCGGCACATTAAAAAAGTGGAGTTAGGAGAACATGGCAATGCTTTTTCTGCATTGCTCAATGGCAAACGTCAACCGGTTCAGGGCGTGGTGTTGGTGCGGTCGAGTGACTATTGGGAATATCGGCTTCATATGCAACGGTCGAGCGTCGGGCTGGTGGTGTGCTACCGGCATGATAGCGTCGTCCCGGTGCATGTGCTTGCATTAGAGGACGGTCGTGATTACGAGTGCGAAGACCTACCGGGCAAGTATGCCAGTCTTGACGTTGTGCGAGCGGAGCGGAGCCGCCACGCCGCGAAAGTGTTCCTGGGCGCGTTACTTTGCGGGAAGAAGGCCGCTCATGATTTGCTTCTGAACATGGACGAGTCAACCCGGCGCAAGTACGAGGCCCGAATGCACCGGTATCAACGTCGGCAACCAGGGCGGCCCTTAGCTGTTTGAAAAATGAGGGAACGAACTTATGAGATGTCAACGATGCGACCGGGAGTCACAGAAGTTGGTGGTCGTCGAGAACACCGCTAATCGTACACAAACATCAAAATTATGTAGCGCGTGTGTCCAGATTGTCATCCGTGAAAACACGGTATGGCAGATAAAGAGAGTTTAGATAGTTTGAAGGCCCTGATTGCGACTTGTGGAAAATGAGCAATCAAGGCCATTTGCAGGAAGTACCTACAGCGTGATTATACCATACGTGCGCCTGTACTTCCTGCTGAGAGAGAAGGAAGTACCCGTGAAAACATTACAAAGGTCACTCATTACCTTGCTCATGCTTGTGTTGTTGTTGCTATTGCTCTACGGATTCGGGACAGGCCGATTGCATATCAGTCCGCTCAAATTATCATCGTTGCCAGTAGTCGTGGCAGCGGCTCCTGCTGATACTGTCTGCTGTGATATCACCGGAATGCCGACGGTAAGAGCGGCGTTCATCAATCGGGTGTTATCGTTCTACCATTCCCCCGCGAGCGGAACGGGGCAAGCCCTCTACGATTTGAGTCAGCAGTACCATATTAACGATGTGTATGCCCTGGCGGTCTTCAAACACGAAAGCCTGTTCGGACGGGCCGGCATGGCACACGTCACGCTTTCGTTGGGCAATATTCGCTGTAGCGTGGAGTACCGGTGCATCAACGGGTATCGTGCGTACAACAGTTGGCAAGCTGGCTATGCTGACTGGTATCACCTGATAGCGACCGCCTATATCGCACATGGACTCACGACGATCCCCCAGATCATCCCCGTCTACGCGCCTGCCAGTGACGGAAACGATGTCACTGGCTATATTGCCGATGTTGAACAATCCGTCATGCAATGGCAGAAAGGTGGCATAGGATGATCACCCTGGTTCTGAGCATCTGGTTTACGCTACTGGGTCTGCTCCTCGTGCTGGAGTGTGTGCTGCTGCTTCGGCAGCAGTGGTCGCGCCTGACGCGCAAAGTGCGCTGTCCGTGGTGCTGGCGACGCTGGCACCTCATGCGTTGGTATCCCCGTCGGTTATCCTCATCTATCTGCTGTGCCCATGAACGCTTGCTGCTGAAGCAATCAGCCGCCCGGCGGGCGCAGCGTCTCACACAGATGGGAGGGTAAACCTATGCCACGCCGTATACGAGCGGCTCATCGCGTCGCCCGTTCCTTCCTTCCACCATCGCCGCTCATCACAGGCCCGGCAGCCGCGCCGTCACGGATCATGAACACAAAAACAGCTGCTGCCATAGCCGCATTGCAATCAACATTATGGCAGGATGAAACCGACGGTGCGATACCGAGGCAAGAACGGCATATCTATCTTGGGGATACGCTTGCACTGGTTTTTGCCTGGGCGGATGGCGATGTCAGTCCCCCCGCTTTGGAGCGGCTGGCACGCTTGCGGTTGGGAGACCTTGAGTATCATCAGGATATTCAAGGCAGGTATCACCCGTTCCGTGTTCGCTCGACACGGATTATCGCAGGCGTCGGCGTGCAAGGCATCTGCGAAGCCATTCTTAATCCCCTGAATGGCAAAAACTCATGTGCGGAAGGGGAAGCAATAGAAGATGAAGCAGAGAGAGCAGAGGTGCAACCATGACAAGCGCGTATAGCGATGGGCGAAAATCAGGGTTATCACGCTCAATCGGTGGCATGACACGCGAGGAGTGGCAAGCGATGGGCCAGCGTCATGCTTACCGCCAGTATGACTCTGAATCAGCGCGTGCTGTGGCAGCGCGTGCTGAGTTTGTCAGAGGTTGGATGTCGGCATATACAGCGAGATAGCAGAGGAAAGAAGAGCATTGGACAAACGCTTTGTACCTCAGTATGAGGTGACATTTCCGTACGACGAAACCGCCCAGAGAGCGTATGAGCTGTACGAGCGGAGACGGTTCACACGCTTCACCACCCGGCGTCAGCATTCGGCATTCATGCGCCGGTTCGTGAAAACCTGTGTAGGATGTGCAGAAATAGGTCTGTGCCGTCCATTCATGGAAAATTCCGTAGAGGAGACGACAATACGCCTAAAAAACCTGCGCACGCACACCGATGATATTCTTTGCTTCTGCTCTTTTTGCACGCGCAATCGCACGATACTACTAAGCGCCTGTTGGCAAATGGACGCACACCACCAACGCACTACCTACAGTGCGTTGCAACAACTGGACAAAAACAATGATGAACAATAAAGTTAAGCCTGCCATGTGTAGCTTTTGTGGCATTGCACCGTCAACCTGTGCCGTCTCATCACCAGTTGCCGGACTGCCACTCATGCCGTCATGCGCGGCGTGCGCGTGGCGACCGGCTGAAGACCTGCTCCAGCGAGTGGCTACGTTGCAATCGGCAATTGAGCAATACACTGCTCTGATGCAGCGTGTACACACCGGCTCCTACGAAGAGCGGAGTTCAGAACAGTACGAAACGTCTACCTTCCCAGAGGATGGTGTTGAGAAGGGCATTGATGATTTGCAAAACGAAGCCGCCGGGCGTGGGTTGCAATTCGTGTGGCAACCGTCAAGCGAGTCTTGGTCATTGGAACCGATTCCGGTCCTGGAGATATGGCAGACCGCGCCCGATGCTTTTGAGTCCCCCGGTTGCACCTGGTACGTTTTTGACACCTACCAGAATGTTGACCTCAAAATGCTGCATTGTCGCATCGTATCGCCTGACAAACCCGACGGCGAAATTGCAGAATGCTTTGCGGTATTCCTGAGCGATGTTGCGACCCGCATTGATACACCCAAAAAGGAAAGTGAGAACCGACAATGAAAGATGAAACATCACATTCTTATCAAGTGGTCGTATGGCAACCCGCGATAGGAGGCTCTTTTCTGTTCAACAAAGGCTGTTGGGTGGAATATGCCCGGTGCATCACTGAGTCAAGGGCAAAAGAGGTTGCCATCTGTTTATCGCTCAGGCATAGGGGGGCTATTGCTGTAGCGAAACTCAATGAGCAAGCAACGAAATTTGTGAATTACATCTGGTTTCCTGATGAGGCAACGGTGAAGCAAAGAACGAAAAGCATGGATACACCAGCAAAAGAGGAAAGCGAGACGAAGCAATGGCACTGATACGCTTTGAGAACCCGAACACTGCAAGCGTTCTCACCGTCACGACCAACGTTCTGGACGCTCGACGGGCTTTGATGGTGATGTTGGTGGATCGCACGATCACATTGACAGCAGTCGAGGCACAGGATTTCCTCGACTGGCTGTATCAGCAGAGAGACGCTCTTTTTGCGTTGGCACACGCTGACGATAGCAACGTCGAGCAAGGGGCATAGCCGATGCCGATGCCGATGCCGATGCCCTTCCACCGTGAACGCTATCCACCGGAGTGGGACGCACCAAGTTTTACCGGTTGATAAAGGCAAAGAAAAGGCCCACTCTCACCGGGACGCAAAACTGGTAAGTGGGCGTTCTCTGAAAGACTTCACTGTAATGAGTATAACGATATCACAGAACAATGTCAATGCACCAGCTCCCACATATGCCCAATTACAGGCAATCATTGAGACACAGAAGCTTAGCATCGAAGCTGAAAGACAACGGAACGCGCTGCTTGAAAATGAATTGCGATGGGAACGGGAGCTTTTTTACAATCCCACTCTCGATCCCACCGACAAGATAATTGTATGGCAGCGCACGCCGATCACTATCAAACGCGGCCTACCCTACGACTTTGATGCTCCCAAGCAGCGCGTTCCATTCAACAGCGAATCGGAACGGATCGGCATATCATCGGGTACTTATAGCTTGCGGTATAAGAGACTGGCAACCGACGTCGGCATGTTTGATATCTCATCCAAGCGCGAAGAGATAAACGGCAATAGCGTTCCCTGCGTCTACGCAGTCCCTACACAGGTACTCGTAACCCCCACAATGATTGATGCTCCTAAGAAGCTGGGAGCAACTGGCGCGACGCATGGCGGGAAACGAGTGAAACGCTGTAAATGTGGTAGCGCGAATCTTATGGAGAAGCGTCAAATATTCTGTGCAGACTGCGGGAGCATTTACAGCGAACCGACAATACATCCCCTAAATGCTCCCGCTATCTCTGAAAACACCACACCGCAAGATGACGTGTGGTCGTCGGCACCGACTCCCGCTATCTCTGAAAACACCACACTGCCACACCGCAACTTGACGGATAAGGTTACGGCGTACACAGGGGGGTCTCCTTTATCTCCCAGCGTGCAATTTACCACTATACCCGTAGAATTGAAAGCGCGTGATCAATGGGTGTGCTGGAGATACGGCACGGCGGCTCCGAAAACGGGAAAGCGCAAAAAGCTCCCCTACAATGCGCGGGTCGAGGCAAACAATGCGCTCGCAAGTTCTAGCGATCCCGCGTCCTGGACATCGTTTGAACAGGTGCAACGTCTCTATAAAGCGTCTCAGCAGTGGAAAATTGCCTACGATGGTATCGGGTATGTCTTCACCGAGGACGATCCCTTTGTCGGCCTGGACTGGGATAACTGCATTGACAAGGTGTCTCATGAGTGGACAAATGAAACGGCGCGTGATCAACAACGCTCGATAAATTCCTACACTGAAATATCCCCCAGTGGAACCGGCGTGAAAACCATCGCTCGAGCATCTATCCCCCGGAGCGTCAAACTCGACGCTATCGAGATGTACGACCATGCACGGTTTTTCACGATCACTGGAAATCACCTTCCTGGCAGCCCTACCGGAATTGAGTCCCGGCAATCAGAGACAGACAAATTGTTTGCCGAGGTTGCACCAGCTCGCACGGCTGCACCAGAAACCCCCTGTGTAAGCGCGTCTCTTGCGCCGTGTCAGTTTTCAGCTAGCCAGGTGCTTGATAAAGCTCGCAACGGCAAAAACGCTGGTCGGTTCAAACGGCTATGGAATGGCGACATCGCAGCCTATATGTATGGCTCGCAGTCAGAAGCGGACCTTGCCCTATGCAATGAACTGGCTTATTGGAGTGACAACGATGCTGAGATGATTGATCACCTTTTCCGTGACTCAGGCTTATTTCGTGCTGAGAAGTGGGATCGGAATGTAGGGAATGATGAGTCCTACGGAACACGCACAATTAATCGCGCTATTGCCTATGTCCAAGCGAAAAAAAGGAATACACCATCAAATCTGTGAGGTTGAACATGAAACGGAAACCAGAAATCGAGGTGAGTAGTGTACTCACCATCCCCCAGGTGAGTACACTACTCACCATTCCCCAGGTGTGTAAAAAGTTAGGGGTGGGACGCACCAAGTTTTACCGGTTGATAGAGGTCCACGGGTTGCCCACGCTCAAAGTGGGCAATGCCCGGCGGATCGTGCCGGAGTCGCTGGATCGCTGGATTAAAGAGCAGGAGCAATGCGTGGGGTGATGATTACCTTGTACTGTGGTATTAACGAACAACACTGGAACCATCATCCGGTAGCCCCTGGGCCGTTTGCCTGTGTGGCTCCAGTATATGGCAAAACCATTTCCACGAAGGTGATCAATCGGGTGACGGTTCCTGATGGGGTACAGGTCATGCAAGATAGTGGCGCGTTTAGTGACGGGCCCGGGCAACGCCTATCGTGTGAAGCGGCTTTAGAACGGCAACGGCTCCATGCCGAAACCTACGGCTATGCGTCACAGATCACCCACAGGGCAAGCTATGATGTGCTCATCGATGAGAAGTGGCATGAAGGGAGACGGTACAAGGCGCGATGGACAGAACAGGACGCCGATGAAGCGGTAGATGCAACGGTACAAGCGGCGACGTACCTTGCCTATCATCGTGATAACGTGGGGCTTGTTCTTTCAGCACAAGGCGTATCAGCACGGCAATACTTACGCTGTGTGGAACGGATTGTCCCGCTTCTGGGGCCGCAGGATATGGTGGGGCTTGGTGGCTGGTGTATCACCGGGAAACGTCCCGCGCAAGTCATGCCGGTCTTTCGAGAGACACTCCAAGCGGTTATCCCGTTCTTGGGCAAAGAGGGCGTCAAGCGTGTGCACATTTGGGGCGTGTGCTATGCCAGGGCATTAGGTGAACTGCTTTGGTTGTGTGATGAGTATGGTATCACGCTCTCAACCGATAGTTCAGGTCCATCCGTTCGCCCGTCAATGGGGGTATGGGGCTATGCAGAGTGGCGCGATACCACGTACCGTCAACCGCCCGTTGCGATACGAGGACTCGAACGTGCAAGGCACGTGCAAGCCACCCGTAGTTGGCTTGCACACTTTCGGGACACCATCCATTATCATCCCCCACCACAGGAACCACCAAGACAATTGCTCCTGGCTTTGTAGTCTCTGGAGTGGCTGTACAGGCTACTCCATTGCTGTTTGAAAGAAGCTTGTAGACCTTTATGCAAGCTTCTTTTGTTGTCCAGTTCATTCAGAAAGTGAGGAAGCAATGGCAGAGACAAAAGATACGTCTCCGATGATCAAGTCAAGAAGGATGAAGCGGCTTGTGCGCATTCAGGAAGAGAATACCCCGCCGGTAGGACTGTTTGATACCACCGTTGAGTATGCATCTGATAGCTTGCCTGAGTGGTTTGCGCCGCTGCAACCACTCATAGAAGACGAGACATTTACAAGCATGGAAATCAATCTAGGTGGGAAGGTGCATTACCATATCACCATTGCACTGAGTGATGAGGGCAGAGAGAGCAATCGTCACAAGCCAGGCAGTGACGATAGAAAGGCGTTGTGAGCATGAGAACATGAGAAGAGGATAAACGGACATGAAATACTACCGTGTAGCTCTCTGGAAAACTGCTGTATCAGCAACCAGGCGAGAAATTTCGGTTGAAGCTGACAACGCTCTAGCCGCGGCAATCCTCGCTATGCGAGCGAACCAGGATGCTACAACCGGCGTCGTGATTGTAATGAGTGCAGAGCAACAAGAAACGTTCTTTGACGCGCATCTACAAGGCGATACCTTGATCTACAGCAGAACGGCGGAATCACCTCGCTTTACAGATAAGCCGTTCATTTGGAAAGATGCATGACTGAGCATACTCTCTTGCAGGAGAGTTAGAACAAACATCGGCCCTGGAGTGCTGAGGGAGCGAGACCTCACAGCGATACAGGGCCGTTTCTTGTGCCGTGAAGGCAGAACAGGAAAGTGAGTGTACCAGTGGCAAGACGCAAACATGGAATTCGTGGGGCCGGTTCGGTCTATTTGCGCAAAGACGGACGCTATGGCGCGGAAATCAAGCTTGACGGCAAAAGAAGGACATTCTACGGCAAAACGGAAAAAGAAGCGTACGAGAAGATGCAGCAAGCTTTGTATGAGCAGAAGCAAGGGACGCTGATAACGGGGCCGCAGCAAACGGTAAAGCAGTATCTTGAGTACTGGCTAGAAAACGTGCATAAACCATCAGTACGGTTAATAACGTACTTCAAACGGCAAGGCATTGTAAAAAATCATCTTGTGCCTACCCTGGGACATATTAAATTGCGAAACCTGAAACCGGAACATATTGAGGTGTTGTACGCAAAGATGCTCAATGAGGAATACCAGCCTAGCACCATAGAGCTAGTACACCGTGTATTGAGCAACGCATTAAATCATGCGGTACGCCGGGGTTTGTTGGCTCGGAATGTATGTGCTGTTGTTTCAAAACCTCGTGTTCCTGAACAGGATCGGAACATCTTAACCATAGAGCAAGCTCGTAAACTAATGGAAGTTGCGAAAGGACACCGTTTAGAAGCATTGCTTTTGGTAGCGGTAATAACGGGCTTACGTGGCGGCGAATTAGGGGCGTTAAAATGGCAAGATATTAACTTTGACGGTAGGTACTTGCTTGTGCGTCACACGGCGCACCGGCTCCCAAAGGTAGGATTTGTCGAGGATGAACCAAAGACAAAAAGTAGTAGACGAAAAATAGCCCTTCCTCAGCTTGTGCTTGATGCACTTAGACAGCATAAAATCAACCAGGATACAATGAAACAAAAGGCTGGTAGCAAGTGGAAAAACCTTAACCTTGTATTCCCTAACACAGTAGGAAACTATCAAGAGGTAAATTACCGAAACAAGATGTTTTTACGCTTCCTCAAAGAAGCAGAGCTACCGCCCATGCGATTTCATGACTTACGGCATAGTGCAGCAACAATCTTGCTTAGTCAAGGCGTTAATGCAAAAATCGTACAGGAAATACTTGGGCATAGCAATATTAAGACAACATTGGGTGTCTATGGGCATGTGTTGCCAGGGATGCAAGGTGATACAATGAGCAAGTGGGATGAGTGGATGTAAGGGACATTTCCTGTCAAGAACACTGTCAGGGGTTGTTTTTAGGTGCTTTGTGTTGCTGTAACTCAAGGTTTCAAGCGGTTTGAGGGGAATTTGAGGAATGGGGAACGGTTCTCTAGCCAAAAGTGTAGCATATGAAGGGTATCAATAACAAGGGAGCAGGCACTATTGTTTAAGCAAACAGAACAACAGGAATGTTTCACGTGAAACATTTTTATCATTCGAGACTGAGCGTCTCAAGGGCAAGGATATGACGAATAATAGCGTAGGGACCGATTTATCGCGTCCGCTCGACAAGAAAACAGTAGTCATCACCGGTGCGGGTCGAGGTATCGGGCGCACTCTCGCGCTCGGCTTCGCATCCCAGGGTGCAACAGTGCTGGTGCATCATGGTCATTCGCAGCGTGCTGCTGAGGATGTAGTGCGCCAGATAAAATCTGCTGGTGGCGCGGCTATGCTTGCGCAAGCCGATATCAGCAGCGCTGCTGATGTAGCACGACTTGTCAAAGATGCAGTGGACAAATTGGGGCCGATAGATGTCTGGATTAACAATGCAGGGGCTACGGCGAATAGTGAAGAGACGATCGGGTTGAGCGATCTGGACATTTTTGAGCGTTTGATGGCGGTGGATGTGCTGGGAACATGGTTATGTTGCCGGGCGGTTGCGTCGTATATGAGCGTTGGCGCTTGTATACTTACGACTGGTTGGGATCATGCGTTCGTTGGTGCGCCGGGAATGAGCAATCAGCTCTACTCGGTAAGTAAAGGGGCCATCATTGCCATGACTCGTAGTTTTGCACGCGAACTGGCCCCGCGGATACGGGTCAACTGCATTGCTCCCGGCTGGATTGATAACGATTGGTCAACGAATCGCCCACCATCGTTTCGTGAGCGGGTCGCACAAACTATCCCGCTCAAACACTGGGGAACGCCGGAAGACGTGCTGTCCGCCGCACTTTTCCTTTCCTCTCCAGCAGCAGCCTTGATTACTGGGCAGGTTTTGCTAGTAAATGGCGGCGATGTGATGCGCTGAAAGCAGCAATGTTTCACGTGAAACATCAGTCAAATTCGCCAAAATGTTTCACGTGAAACATTGTTATATGAGAGCGGCGAATGCACCTTCTCGTACCACTTTTGTCATCATGGCGATATCCGGGGACATCACGCGGTCTTGTTCGAGCATGGGGACGTGGGAGCGCACGATATCATACGCATGCTGAACGCCGATACCTGGTTTCAATGGCTTGCGGAACTCCAACATTTGTGCCGCACACAAGAGTTCAATCGCGATAACCTGTTGTGCCTTTTCCAGCACAACGAGGATTTTATTGGCACTGGTTGCGCCCATGCTCACAAAATCTTCCATACCGGCGGAGGTGGGAATAGAGTCAATGCTGGCGGGATGTGCCAGCACCTTTATCTCATTGACCAGTGCTGCTGCGACATATTGCGTAATCATGAAGCCCGAATTCAGGCCAGGATTGGGCGTTAAGAAAAGGGGTGCGCCGCCTTCGTCCCAATCGTGAGGGCCGAGCAGCCCATAAATACGCCGCTCGGAGAAACTTGCCAGTTGCGTGAGCGCGATTGCCAGCATATCAAGCGCCAGAGCCAGTGGTTGCCCGTGAAAATTACCTCCGCTCAAGACATCACCGTCCTCTGGAAAAACGAGCGGGTTGTCGGTGACAGCGCCAAGTTCACGCTCAAAAATGGTTTTGCAGTACTGAATAGCGTCGCGAATTGCGCCAAAAACCTGCGGTGCGCAACGCATCGTGTAGGGGTCTTGCACTCGCGGGCAATCTTCATGGCTGACATTAATCTCGCTATTGCTTACCAGCGTTTTCAGGTGTGCCGCACTTTCCTGTTGCCCTATCTGCCCTCTCCGTGCGTGAATGCGCGGGTCAAGGGGGGCATGACTGCCCATCAGTCCCTCAATACTCATCGCGCAGGCCACTTCAGCCGTCAATAATAGCGCTTCGGCATCAGCAATTGCCAGTACTGCGATAGCCTCCATCATATGCGTCCCATTGATCAGCGCCAGCCCCTCTTTAGCCTGCAATTGCAATGGCGTTAACCTGGCAAGTTGCAAGGCCTCCGCGCCTGAATAGTGTTGCCCTTGATACGTTGCTTCACCTTCGCCGATCAATGTGAGCGCGAGGTGGGCCAGTGGAGCTAAATCGCCGCTCGCACCAACCGATCCACGTGAAGGAATTGTGGGATAGAGACCTGCATTCAACATTTGTAGCAGTAATTGTACGACCTCAACGCGCACACCTGAGTTACCGCGAGCCAGGCTGGCTGCCAGCAGCAACATCATCGCTCGTGTAATTTCTTCACTGAGCGGTTCGCCAACGCCCGCGGCATGACTGCGCAACAAGTTATGTTGCAGGATTACCAGTTGCTCGTGTTTGATGCGCACACGGCTCAAATGTCCAAAGCCGGTTGTCACACCATAAACCTTACGTCCTTCGTCGGCGATAGTCTGAATGACAGCGCGAGCTGCCTGAATACCCTGTATAGAATTGCTGCCCAGCGTGACGTGTGCGAAGTGCCGCGCTACAGCGAGAACTTCGGGAATAGTGAGTGCCTGTCCGTTAATCATGAGTTCCGTTGGTAGTGGTTGTATATATTTTGCCTTCAGCATAGAAGAAATCCTTTCTGGCTGCTCTGCCTGTCCTCCTCCATTGTAGCAGAAAGAGGACAACAACGTAAAATGTGGGCACCTGTAGCGTGAGCCGATAAATCGGCGGTGGGCACGCTACTGTGACATTACCAGTTTATTTGTCACAATTCAACCAAAATCTGTAGTCCAACGTGTAAGGTAATAGATATAGATTGCGGAAAGCAGCGCATGCTGCATGTGTAAACATGAGAAAGGACAAAATTAATGTCAGATTTATCGAGCAAAGACCGCGAAAAATTGCCGGAGAGCGCCTTTGCGTTTCCAAAAGAGCATAAAGAGCCACTGGTAGATGCCCGTCACGTGCAGGAAGCCGTGGCTCGCTTCGATCAAGTTGAGAACGTTAGCAACGAAGAGCGCGACGAAGCGTGGAAACGCATCCAACAGGCTGCAAAAAAGTTTCACGTGGAACTACAAGAACAGCACTGGCAGGAATTGTTTACGAGCAATGGCCGCAAGGTGCCAAAGGCATAACAGAGAAGTTGGCGTGACATGAGGCTCTCTGGCGTGCCGGATAGCCTCATGCCACACCAACTTCTCTGTTTTTTAAGCGCGAACATTCGCTATAATTTGTGCCATAGGGGCCGCAATTAACAAAATGATCGTTGCGATGAGCAGTGGCAGGGTGAGATAGTGTGAAATGAAAGCGAGTTGCGTAGGAGCGAGTAGCACGAGGAAGTAGAGACATTGCGCCAATCCGGCGTATTTGCCCAGGCTAGTTGAGCCGAAATGTACCGTCCTGGCGAACAAGAAGTAACTGCCGAGCGCTGCTACTAGTGGAATCAGGAAGCGGAGCAGCATCAGCAAGCCAATCCAGAGCGGCAAAACGGTGTTCTGAACCAGGATAATGGTAAGTGCCAGATAGAGACAGAAATCAGCCTCGCCATCACCTATCTGGCCCAGTTTGCTTTGTGTGCTTGTACGACGGGCAACCTGTCCATCCAGTATATCCGTGGCAACTCCGCAGAGAAAGACAGATAAAGCGAGCCATGATGGCGTACTGATGCCGCCAATCAGTCTGCCCAGCAGAAATGAAGCACCGAGAGCGCGTAACCATGTAAAGAAATTGGCAACACCTATAGTTGGCAGTATTCTACCAGTCGTGGCTTGCCTGTTCAAGCCGAGATGCCAGTAGAGGTCGCTTTGTTGCCATACAACACAGAAAAGAAAACCCGGCAGCAAGCGCAAGGCAGTACCGCTTCCTTCAAAGGCAAAACAAGCTACAAGCATGATTACCGCTAACATACTGATGATACCCGAGACGATGAGCCACGAACGTTTCAGTGTGGGATGCTCGTTGGCTGTTTTGCGCGACATGTTCCAGGAATGCGCCAAAAAGCGCCACCAACCGGCTGGGCTGAATTTCTCTTCGCGCAATGTCGTAAGCAAATCTACGACAAAATGATTTTCGTTGTTGATCTCTTGCTGCATAGAAAAGCATTCTCTTAAAGAGAAAATGTTTCACGTGAAACATTTTGCATATTATTGATGAATGTTTCACGTGAAACATTTTGCATATTATTGATGAATGTTTCACGTGAAACATTTTGCATATTATTGATGAATGTTTCACGTGAAACATTTTGCATATTATTGATGAATGTTTCACGTGAAACAGAACGTTGGTACATAATACACCGGCTAGTGTTCAACCAGAACAGATTGTACCAGGTTGGTGCCAAAATGGTAGCCGATCTCCTGGTAATCATTGATTGCCCAGAAAGCAAGCTCACAAGACTTCCCAACCTCAATACTGCCAATAGTATCCTGTAAAGCCAGGGCGCGTGCCCCGTTAATAGTTACCGCCTGCAATGCCTCTTCGAGTGTCATGCCCATTGAGGACATGGCGAGTCCCAGGATCATCTGCAGGTTTTCACAGTACGAAGTGCCGGGATTAAAATCGGTTGCCAGAGCCACGTGCAGACCGCGATCAAGAAAGCGCCGTGCCGATGGATAGGGACTGCGCAATGTGTAGGAACAACCGGGCAGCAGCGTTGCGACAACACCCGCGTCACGCATTGCATCCAGGTCGGCATCAGTAGCAAAGTCGAGATGGTCAGCCGAGGTTGCACCGAGTTCTGCCGCCAGCCGTGCGCCACCGGAAGGGCTAAGCTGATCGGCATGCAGCTTGAGTAAATAACCCAGGTCTTTGGCCTTTGTCAAAATGCGGTGACTCTCTGCGAGGGTGAAGGCTTCACGTTCACAAAAAACATCACAGAAACGAGCCAGTCCCACAAATGAGGGCAGCATTTCCTCGATGACAAGCTTCACATAATCTTCTCGCCGGTCGTTATATTCGGGCGGCAGAGAGTGCGCTCCTAGAAAAGTCGGCACCACACGCACCTGACTGTACTGTGCTGCTGTCGTTTCTTCAAGGGCATTGAGATTATTGATAATATGCAAACAGGTCTCTTCCGTATTTTTGTCCAGCCCATAACCCGTTTTGACCTCAACCGTAGTTGTGCCATGCAGGCGCATTACAGCAAGACGGGCGTTAGCTAGCTCTGTAAGCATCTGTGAATCTTTTGAGCGTGTCGCCTGCATGGTCGTAAGAATACCACGTCCCTGTGCCAGCAAAGCACCATAGCTCACACCTGAGCGGCGCAGGTGAAACTCTTCCGCTCGATCTCCCGCGAAGACCAGGTGAGTATGCGAATCCACCAGCCCAGGCGTCACAACGGCACCTTGCGCGTCAACGATAGTGATGCCATCGGGATGATCTGTTGTGTCATGTTGGAACATCGGTTCAGCATCATCGTCTGCGCCAATCCAGACGATGTGTCCATCATGTACCGCAACTGCCGCGTCGTCTATCACCTGCAACGGGCCACTGGCACCAGAAATGGGTTGTTGAGCAATGGTGACAAGTTGACCAATATTGCGGATAACCATATCCGCCTGAATTGGTGGTTGTGTAGTGCCGGTATCTGCATCAGGCATTATGTATGTTGCCTCCTTCAAACCTTCTGTTGTTTCTCACTTTATAGCATACCTGCTGAATGAAGTCGAGTCCATCAGGACTGTTGCAAGATGACCTGGCGACCACAAGGACACGCCACTACAATGATACGCGCGGGCGGCGCGACACGCTACGTAAATGCGTATCATTGTAGTGGCGTACCCTTGTGGTCAATACATCTCACTTAAGGGCCTCTGAGGTGAGGAGGAAAGCGAGCGGATCGAGCAGAGCGACAAAGTCGAGAAACTGTTCATCAGGCTCAAAAGGTTCAGGAGGCGGAAGATGGCGTTTCTTCGGTTTGTACTTGCGGTAGAGCTGCTTAATCTCGCGGCGATTGACGCGCAAGCGGCGTGGTGGCAAGACCATGCTTGCCATCT
>Ga0307372_10000277_pt1 | contig 91837 bp, 71 predicted proteins | sample OX1MG_FD_202533 | JGI IMG/M metagenome (GOLD analysis project Ga0307372, IMG submission 202533) | Soil microbial communities from Risofladan, Vaasa, Finland - OX-1 | ecosystem: Environmental > Terrestrial > Soil > Coastal area > Acid sulfate soil | place: Finland: Risofladan, Vaasa | collected... | reverse complement strand
CAGAACCTCCTTGTTGCCCTGCAGGTTCACCGCAATCGCCACGTGGATCGCTTGATTCCGAATGTGTGCGCCATCGCGCACCTTCACCCGCAGCGCATCCATGTACAGGATCGGGTACACCTCATCCGAGGGCCGGTTCTGCCACGTCTTCACTTCCTCCATCACCGCTTCGGTGACGTTGGAGATCAACGTGGTGACAAAGAAGATTCGTACATATCCGAAGACGAGCGTGGTTACGAATAGCACATAGAATTCCCTTACACACCCGGGATGCCGTGTCCGCTTCCGATCGTTCTGGCGGGAACACGCCCCAAGCACGACGCGGTTGGGCATCTTACTCCTGCTGGCCGCGTTCACGTTTTCAACGATGGCATCATCGAACGATTGGTGCGTGCTGGACTGCGAGCACGTCGTGGCCTTTGACCTAAACGCGGGGTAACAGCAGGCGGCCTTTCCTGGAAAACTTCCGTCGTGCTTCCCCAATATCCTCTTTACACAAAGTAGGCTAACGGCTCATTTCGCTCGTCGAGTTGTGCGTAGATCGCCTGTCCGCCACAGGCGCAGCAGTTTCTCCCCCGCTGACGGCTTTCGGGGATGCAGCGAATGTTGTCAAGAAATATCGTCATCTTGACGAGGCGGTCGCCGCACGGAATTTCATGCTCAATGTTCGTGTTGACCCTCCGGCGCAGGCCGCTTGCCTCGCTTACACATTGGCGTGCGGAAGTCGGAATCTTGGGCCGCAGGCGCGGGCCATCACCCAAAACGCACAGCGGCGCCTCTCTTCCAATGGCCCGAACGCGCAGAAATGGATTCTTAGCTGGAAACGTAGCTGTTTTTCAACCCGACAACCAACCCGAGACTCACGCGGCTACTACGTATTATCAAGTACTTGGCAGTCCCCGGTAGCCTTGTAGGTTATTGTAAGCACTTGTTGTTGCCACTTTGACACGGTAGAGGTCTGCGGTTCGAGCCCGAACGGGCCTACCACCTAAATCACTGAATCGGCAAACGTTCATCAACTGCCATTCCTTCATTGCTCTCAGATTTGGGAGCAAGTGGGAGCAAAACCCCCGCGATCTTGCCCGCCATTTTCCGCTGTGCTTCCGGCATAGGCTGGATATAGACCGAAAGCGTCAGCCTTGCGTCTGTGTGGCCCAACTGAGATTGCAACGCCTTGCCCAACTTTGTCTCGTTAAGCCTTGGAGCAATTAACCGATCAGTGCTCGGATTTTGGCGCGCACATCCGCCAATTCAGCCTCCGCTACGATCCCTTTCCGCCTGGCCCGTCTCTTCCGCCAATCGAGGCTTTTGATCTGATCCGCCAGAATGGCGCTGGAACTAGGGCCGGCAATCACCACCTCGAACGGATAATTTTTTATTTGCGTCGTCATAGGGCAGCAGACCATCGGAATTGTTTTCGCGTTATAGGCCGCTGGGCTCAGCACACGTACCGGCGGAAATCTCGCCCTTAGCCCGGAACCAGTTCAACAGGAGTTCCTCGTGGGCGCGAAGCATACCGATCGCTCTCCGTGCCGTTTGGATTTTTCGGATCCAATTTCATAGCGTAAAAAAACACGCCAGCCGTAAGCTCCGCGGCGGATAAACAAGACGTCGGATGCCCCGATCCCGCCGCGGTCGTCGCCATCATGGACAAAATCCCCAGGCGGCGTGCCTTTTCTCGAATGGTATCGATCGTGAATGATGACGGTGCTGCTTTCGATGTCGCGCTCACGATTCCCCTAATCAGAAACTCACGATTCGATTTTACTCTGTTCAAGCCGAGGTTGCTAACGAGGGCAAGGCCCGTTGGTCTCCGTATTAGGGAGTTGAAGGAGTGCCTTCTGTTTTCATTCCGCCAAATGCAATTCCGCGTGCTTCCGGTCCCAACGCAATCACCACCGCGCCAGCGATCAGCGCCGTCGTCGCGAAAATCCCCATCGCGTGCCCGTAGCTCATTCGTTTCCCCATGGTGGCCTCAAGGTACGCACTCGACGCCGCAAACAGCACGCCCAGTTGATACGCAAGCCCCGGGAAAAATCCGCGCAGCGTGTCGGGCGAAAGCTCGTTGATGTGCGCGGGAATCACCCCCCACGCGCCCTGCACCATGAATTGCATCAGGAACGCGCCCAGCAAAATCAGCGGAAAATTCGGTGCAGCGATCCACAGCGGAATCAGCGCCACGGCCAGAATCGCCGCGCCAATCATCGCGCGCCGCCGCCCACGGCGATCGGAATACAGTCCGACGAGCATTCCGCCCGCAATCGCGCCGATCATTGAAAGCACGGTAATCAGCGCCGTCGTGCGCGGGCTGTAGCCGCGCTGCGATTGCAGAAATGTCGGATAAAAATCCTGCGTGCCGTGGGAAATAAAATTCATCAGCGCCATAAGCAGCACCAGATACGCGAATCGTTTCCAATTCCGGAAAATCGAACGAAAGTATGCGCCCCAATCCGTATGCGCCGACGTCGCCTTCCACGCCACGCTCTCCTTCACTTTCGCGCGAATGAACAGCGTCAGCAGCGCCGGCAAGCCGCCGATGAAAAACATCGCGCGCCATCCGAAGTGTGGAAACACCAGCCAGTACGCCACCGCCGCCAGCAAATACCCGAACGCGTACCCCTCCTGCAGCACGCCCGAAAGAATTCCCCGCCATTTCGCCGGCACGGATTCCATCGCCAGCGATGCGCCCACTCCCCATTCCCCGCCCATGCCGATTCCGTAAAGCAATCGCAGCACGATGAAAGCCGTGTAGCTCGGCGCGAACCCGGAAAGCACTTCAATCGCGGAGTAAAACAAAATATCGAGCATTAGCGGCAAACGCCGCCCGTATCGGTCCGCCAGCAGCCCGAAAACAAATGCTCCAATCGGGCGCGTCGCCAGGCTCGCGGTAATCGCCAGCGCCATTTCCGGGATGCTTTTATGAAAATCCTTTGCGATCGGTGCCAGGACAAGCGTCAGAATGAAAAAGTCGAAGGCGTCAAGCGTCCATCCGAGGAAACATGCAATGACGGCGTTGCGCTGGTTCGCGCGTTCGGAGGCAAGGTTCTTTTCCAGCATCGTCGGGCCGCACATGTTAGGCCAACGAAAGCCGGAACGCAATCACCGCGCCGTTACCGGTGTAGGAGTTACACGTTAAACTCTGGACGTTGCGATGTCGCGAAGTCGCTGTTCGCGCGGGCTTGTCCGCTCCGGCTGGGCGTGCTATAAAAGATTCGTTCCATTCTTGCCCGTTCGAGCGGCCGTAGTATAGGGGTAGTACGACAGCTTGCCAAGCTGTAGGCGGGGGTTCGAGTCCCCTCGGCCGCTCCATTTTTTTCTGACTTCAGCCGGAAAAATCAGCTAATTGACTTCAAGTATGCGGGTTGATTTAACGACCGGGGATCTTTTCTGGCGGTCGGCAAAACGAGTCGCACGCTCCCTGTCAATATAGACTCGGGCAAATTTTTCCCCGTCGTGATAATAGACGGTTACTTGCCAGTGCCGGTGTTTCCGACGTCGATCGCGGCGGAATCGAGACACGCCTTTCTTGCCTTTTGGCTTGGTTTTCTTCTTCACAGGATATCCTAGCGTCGCGGGAGTATGGCAACTTCGGAGGCGCGGCGCAAGTCTCAAGTTGATTACCACCCGGTACTATCTCCAGAGCGACTCTTCTGTGTGTGCCGCTATGGAACATAGGGCAGACTTTTGTGAGACGTTTGCGACTCTTCCGCGTCTAAGATTGTGAGATTGAAGAAGAAAAAGAGTTGGAACTTTTCAGCGCATTCGAGCGTATTTCATTGTGAAGGGAAAAGGAGTTGGGCCATGGTATTGAGACTGGAGCATGAACTAAATATTGAAGACACGCGGCATCATTCACCAGAACGCGTGGAAATCCTGCGGCGGCTGCTGGCGGGCGGGGCACGTGTGGAATCCGACCCCAAGCGGCCCAACTTCTACGAAGTTGAGAGCGGTTCGGACATCTACTACATTCACATCTCGCCGGTTACGGGCAATATCCTTCTGCTCGCTGCTTGGGCTAAAGATGGCGTTCCGGGCGAACAACCATCGGTCACTCAGGCGGCATAATCACACGCCTCGCGCAAAACCGATACTCACATCAATAAATCAGCCGCCTTGAAATCAAAATCCTTGAGGATCTGCGTTCCGACTTCGTAGACCTCTGGCCCAGCGCTGGTGCGGACGTAGACGGAGTCGCCAACAGCGGCGGAGATGCTGATCGTCGTTTTCTTGCCAGATTTATCGGTGAGCATGATTTGAATGGCGGGTTTGGCCAAGTGGGCAAGAATTTCCGCCGACGGAGCGTCATAGATCCTCTTTGCGCGCGTATTCTGGATGGGGTCGAGCACTTTCCAACTCTGAATGGCTTTCCCTTTGTCCGGGCCAGGTTGAACGATTGTCCAGTTTCCTGTCTTTCCCTGGGAGCACTCGATAGTGCCGTTCGCGTTGTGTATGTTGATATCGGCTAGATTCGCCGGCTCGAATTGCACGATCGATTTATCACGCAAGTCGAAGAATTTCTTGTTCAACGCATCGTAGACGGTCGAACTTATTTCGAAGACCATCGGACGCCCGGGGTCGCGTGCGTAATACTGGTCGCCAATCTTTTTGCCAATAAGCAGATGGAACTGCTGGCCCTTGGCATCCACGGTGACGCTGACCGAAGGATGGGCAAACCCGTACTGCGCGAGATTGTCGGGAGTTTCGCTGGCCACGTCCGTGAATTTGCTTGTCGATAGCGAATTTACGACAGAATCCACGGCGCTCGCGTCGGCCGTCACTTTCCTGGGCTTGGTGATCATCCATGTGGAACCGGCCTTCTTAATTACGAGCGCACCATCTGGTTCGTCGAGCGTGATGCCGGTGATCTCAGCGTTGTTCAATTCGAGCAGGGCTCGATCGCGCAATTGGGACAGTGGCTGGTTGGTTTCATCCAGGAGCGAAACAGGAAGCATGTCAACATTTTTTGAGGTCTCGACGAGGCCATAGACAGCGCTGTTGGAGAAATCCTTGTCGCCCAGCCGGAGGGTATGTTGCACCCCGGGCTTTGACTGAAATTTTATAGTCACAGCGGGATGATCCAGGCCGTATTGCGACAGGTTGTCCGCCGGAGGCGGAACAAACGACCGCTGGATTTTGGCGGTGCTTAGGTCGTTGACGATACCGCCTATGGCCGTCTGATCGGCGCGCGTGCTGACGGGCCGCGTAATCCGCCAGTCACTTCCCTGTTTGCTGAAAACGACGTTGCCAATTTTACGTTCGAGCGTCAACCCGGTGATGTCGTCCGCCTTCACGGCAAAAGCCGGCTTCCAGGACGCCTGATCGGAGGGTGGTGTCACACTATGTTTGCTGTCGTAAAAATAAACGAACGCGCCAAGCGCAATCGCAAGCACGAGAACAATCAATGTGCTTTTTTTCATCGCTCGCCCTACCGGCGCTTCACCCAGATGTAGACTCCGCTAAGAATGACAAAAAGCGGCAGCAATACCATGCTGAACCACGACAATTCGCGTTGCTGCGCCTCCGTGAGCGTCACGCGGCGGTTCGTAGCCTCCTTCGGGCGAATGGAAATCAGATTCTCTTCCTCGGTAAGCCAGTTGATCCCATTGAAAAAAAGATCGCCATTGCGCTGCTCCCCTACCCACTGATTCGTCGCGAATTCGGAATTGCCGATAACCACCAGCCGCGCGTCCGTCGAGCCTGATTTCTCTTCTGCAGCGACGCCGAGCGAGAGCGGCCCCCGTTGATCCGTTTTCGGATCGTATTTCACGGTACCGTTCCCGAGATTCGGCACAGTGAAGCTCTCTGCCGAGGTTTTCAGTAACTCAACAGACACCGGATTTGGTTTGGAAGTGTCCGCGATCGACACCGTGCGGGCCAGAGGAAAAAACGTCATCGAACCATTGAAATTGCGCACGATCGGACTCTCGCCGTAATCGACAACCAAAGGAATGCCTGGCCCCGCTCCCAGCAATTTCCCAACGCCGCTCACATCGATCACGTAATTGTCGCCCAGCTTGATATTCCACGGCTGCAACACAGCGTCCAGTTTTGGATCCGTGCCCGGATCGAGCAGCAGCATTGCCTTTCCACCGCCATCAAGATATTTTTCGATCATCTGCGCTTCCTGTGGGAAGAAAGACTTCGCCGGCCCCGCATCAACCAGCACGCTGCAATCATTAGGGATCTGGTTTGACGTCACCAGATTTACAGATTTAGTTTGGTAGTTTTCTTTTGCAAGTTCCCCTGCCACGCCGCTGTAGCCTTTGCTATCCGGTGCCGTGATTGATTTTTCGCCGTGCCCCTCGACAAAACACACTGTTTTCACGGTACTCGAAGTGGCTTTCAAAATCGCCGATGCGAAATCTTGTTCGGTCGTTTCTTCCAACCGCTGAACGTTCTTCCCGCTCACGACGATCACTTGGCCTTCGCGAGCTACGCCATATTGTTTCGTCAGATCCGGCCTTTCCTGTGGATCGACCACGCGGAAGTGAATGTGCGGATTCAGATCCTCGTATTCCGCCATTTGCGCGCTCAGGGCCGGCACTTCCGGATCCGACGATTTTGCAAACAGAAAAATAGTGACGTCGGATTTTATCGGCTCGACGATTTTCTTTGTCTGATCCGAAAGCGTATACAGTTTTTCGCTCGTCAAATCGAACGTCTTGTGATGACGGAAGCCGAGATAATTGATGAAAACCAAAATGGCCAGCACTGCAATGACGAGGACGGATGTATTTGTGCCCAGTCTTGAGGAACGCTTCCCGAAAAATCCGATGATCGTTCCGAAATCCAGAATGATCCACGCCAGAACGAGCACTCCGCCGGAGATCAGCAGAATTTTATTCGCAAGCTGAAACTCTTCTAAAACCGTGTAGCGAATATATCCCGCAACCAGCAATGCCAGGCCCAGCGCTCCTGCCGATCGCGCCAGCTCTCTTCGATTCCATTTCATCTTGCCCTACCCTCTCCTTCCCTACCCTCTGCCTTCTCCGAAAAAACTAAGCCCGCCGCCAGCGCATCGAATCCACCGCCCGCATCGTCAAAAAAATGGCGAAAAAGATCCAGCTGCCAAAAAAAACCAGCCCGGTCGTGTCAATCACGCCGCGAATGAATGGATTGTAATGCTGCAAAATAGCTGCGTATTGCAGCGATTGCGCCAATGCTCCGCTTGTCATCTCGGCAAAAAATCCGATGATCCAGAGAAGCAGGGAGATCCCCAATACCAACACGCCGGCGACAATCTGATTCTCCGTCAGGGCGGAAAGGAACGAACCAATCGCAAGGAGCGTCGCCCCCAGAAGCAGCACTCCCAGATAACCCCCCGCGATCAGCCGCCATGGTGGCACGGGATCGCTATGAGCGAACATGTAAACGACGTACAGCGTCGTTGGTAAAATCATGATGACGAACAGGCTCAGTGACGCGAAAAATTTCCCGAGAACGATTTGCCAGTCCGTAATCGGCGACGTCAGCAGCAGTTCCATTGTGCCGCGCTTGCGTTCTTCGGAGTACACGCCCATCGTCAGCAGTGGCGTCAGAAAAAGCAGAATTGTGCCCACCAGGCTCAGGAACGCGCCCAAAACGGCGCTTGGCACATCGAAGTTGACGGGAGCGCCGCCCTGCATCGCTTCGAGACTCGCCTCCATGGATTCCTTAATTCCAGCGGTGAGATATATGTTGAAAAATACCGCGCTCAGAATCAGGAAAATGGGAACCACGACGTAAGCCACGGGCGACACAAAATAGTGGCTCATTTCCTTGCGATAGATGGCGTACAGGCCGCGCATGTCAGTTTTTCTCCTCGGCTTTCTCGCCGGCGCTGTGCGCGGCGTCTTCCGTTGTGAGCTGGAGGAAAATCTCTTCGAGGCTCAAGTTCATGCCGCGTAGTTCGTAAAGCGGCCAGCCCTGGCCCACGATTTTCGCCGCGACTTGGCTGCGCAGATCCTGTCCTTGACTCGCCTCGACCGTAACAACCAAACGTCCCGCGGAGCCTAGGGAGTTGATTCCCACTTTTCGCACGCCCGAAATTTGCGTCAGAGTCTCGCGCAACGGCTTCTCCGGGGCTTGCACCTCCACGCGAATCCGCTCCCCACCCTTGAGCTGCAACGTCAGATTCTCGGGCGTATCGACAGCGACGATTTTTCCGTGGTTGATAATCACCACGCGGTCGCACGTCATGCTGACTTCGGGCAGGATGTGCGTCGAGAGAATGATGGTGTGGCTCCCCGCCAATCCCTTGATCAAATTGCGGACTTCGATAATTTGCTTGGGATCCAGACCCACGGTCGGCTCGTCGAGAATAATCACATCGGGGTCATGAACGATAGCCTGCGCGAGTCCCACGCGCTGCTTGTAACCGCGCGAGAGCCGCTTGATCAGCTCACCGCGCTTGTCGGTGATCTTCGCCATTTCGAGCGCCGCTTCCACTCGCGCAGCACGCTTTTCCGCAGGCACATTCTTGATCCGCGCCACAAAATCCAGATACGCGCTTACCGTCATGTCGAAATAGAGAGGTGGGTTTTCCGGCAGGTAGCCGATGCGGCGGCGTACTTCCATCGAATCGTCGAACACGTCGAAGCCGGCAATTTTCGCCGTGCCGCCGGTGGCGGGCAGATAACCGGTCAGCACGCGCATGGTTGTCGTCTTGCCCGCGCCATTTGGCCCGAGGAAGCCGAGGATTTCGCCTTTTTTTACGGAAAATGAAATGTGGTCGACAGCGGTTTTATCTCCGAAGGACTTCGTTAAGTTCTGGACTTCTATCAATCCGCTACCTCCGCGATTACAAAATAAAACACAGATTCGTCGCCATCATATCGGCCCGCCCGGCGCCTCCGCTCAATTCCGAGCCGCCCTTTATACTAAAATTCGATCTCGCTCGCCAAAATTTTCTCGGGACATTTGGTGATACAGCCGCTAGAAATCAGCCCAGGATTACATTGCCAGAGAATCCATTCCGCCCGATAAGGTTGCCTGAATGCTGCGTCAGGTTCAGGAGTCAATGCCCGCTGCCATTTCCGTGATTGACTTGTGCGCGCGACAGGCATAACTTTCGCCGCGAATGATTCCGAAGGCTCAATCGCCGATGAAGAACCGCTTGCTCAACTCGTTTTTGACGGTCTGCGCGCTCGTCGCAGTTCTGGCGCTAATCCGACGCGGCGGAATACTTGCCATCCCGCCAGTGGCCCTGATGACCCTCCGCTGGCTTGCGATTGTCTTTCTCGCGGCCTACGCCACGGCGCGCCGCTCGTTGACGCTGTGGATCCTCGTCGGTCTGCTCGCTGGCGCGGAATTCGGCCATGACGCTCCGGCAGTCGCCGCGAAATTTCAAATCCTCGGCACGATTTTTCTGCGCCTCATCAAAGTGATCATCGCACCGTTGCTTTTCGGCACTCTGGTCGTCGGCATCGCCGGTCACGCGGAATTGAAAAAAGTGGGACGCATGGCGGTGAAGGCGCTGATTTTCTTCGAAATTGTTTCGACGATTGCTCTCATCATCGGCCTGATTGCCATACACGTGAGCCGTGCCGGCGTGGGAGTGAACCTGCCTCGCACCGCAAGCGAGCAAGCCGCACCGGCAACCAAGCAGTCGGCGAGCCAGCTCATCCTGAACATTTTCCCCGAAAACATCGCGAAGTCCGTCGCCGATGGGCAAATCTTGCAGGTCGTCGTCTTCAGCATGCTTTTCGGAATCGCGCTCGCGCTAGTAAAAGAACCCAAGCGCCGCCCGATGGTCTCGTTTGCCGAGAGCCTTTCCGAAACCATGTTCAAGTTCACCAATTTGGTGATGTATTTTGCGCCTGCCGGCGTGTTTGGCGCAATCGCCTACACAATCGCGCATCTTGGATTCGGCGTGATGCTGCCTTTGCTCAAGCTTCTCGCGACGCTATACGTGGCGCTGGTGGTATTTGTGCTTTTCGTTCTGCTGCCAATTGCCCTGATAGTACGGATTCCCCTGCGCCAATTTTTGCGCGCCGTCGCCGAGCCGGCTACTATTGCATTCGGCACAAGCAGCTCGGAGGCGGCGCTCCCGAGCGCCATGGAACAAATGGAGGCCATCGGCGTGCCGCGCGCGATCGTCGCTTTTGTCATGCCGACCGGCTATAGCTTCAATCTCACCGGCTCGAGCCTCTATTTGTCGCTGGCGGTGATTTTCATGGCCCAAGCCTCGGGAATCCATCTGACGATCGGTCAGGAATCCGTGATGATGCTGACGCTCATGTTGAGCAGCAAAGGGCTCGCCGGCGTGCCGCGCGCCGCGTTCGTAATTATTCTTGGCGCGGCAGCGTCGTTCCACCTTCCCATGGAGTCCATCTACCTGCTCCTGGCTGTCGATCCACTCATGGATATGGTCCGCACAACTGTCAATGTTGTCGGAAACTGTCTGGCCACGGTCGTTGTCGCGCGATGGGAAGGCGACATGCCTCCCGCAAAAGCAATTTCTTAGGAAGAGGGATTCATTCCACGCGAAGTTCCGGCCGCGCCCCGAAAAACTTGAAATAAAGCACCAACCCGACGCCGGTCACCAGTGCGTATGCATAGAACGGCAACGCGATGTCGGATATGTCGAACATATACCCAGTGAACGCGACAGCGCCGCTCGCCGCCGTTAATCGCGCCACCTGGTTCATTGCCAGCGCGCGCCCCATCTCATTTTCCCGCACCATGGCCGTCAGCGCCGTCTGCTGAGCCGGCACCGCGACCACTCTCAACGCCGGGGTGATGATATAAACTGCCACTGCCAGCGCGAAAATTCGCGTGAGTGGAAGCAGCAAGAGCAACAGTGCGCCAGCGCCGCGCGTCACGGCCACGCCTTTCACGAATCCGAATTCCCTCTCGAGCCGTGGCGCCACAAGAATCACAAACGCGGCCACCATCTCGCTCGCGAACCCGTACACGGCCATGCGGGACTGCGGGACGTGGTACACGATCACAAAGAACGGAATCAGAAACGGCATAATCAGCCCTTGCGAAACTCCGTTCAGTGCCCCGGTCAGCGAGAATTTCCCGATCACCTTCCCGCTCTTCATTCGCCTGAATTCACCGCGCTTGCCAGAAAGTTTCATCGGCAACAGAAACGCGAGGCCTGCAGCGCTTACCGCCGCGGCTGCAAGAAACGCGTCGCGCGGACTGAAAAGACGCGCAGCCAGCATTCCGGCCGCTCCCAGCAATCCGCTCAGAAAAACGAACAGCGAAAAATAAAACGTGCGGTTCTCCACAGTCGTGAAATCAGCGATCACTGCGGTCTGAATTGGCTGCGCGGCTCCGCCTACACTCCCAGCCGCGCGCGACCCAGTTGCGGAAAAACCTCCGAGCATCGTCGCAATAAATAAAACCGGAAGTTTGCCAGAGCTAAATGCCAATAATGCACCCGCGGGGAGCAGGATTCCGGCCAGCACCAAAGTTCCTTTGTGACCCCAAAGATCAGTCAGGAATCCGAATAGCAGCGCGAAGGCCGCCGTCGCAACCGTGGCAGCAGTGTATAGAAGGCCCAACTCCAGCGCGCTGTAATGGAGAGACTGAAGAACGTAATAAGGAAAAACGAGAATGATAATTCCGGCCGCCACACTTCGCGTGAGGCGAAACAGGATCAACAAAACCAATTGCTTCGAATTGTGGCTCACGCTCCCAGTCTACCGGAAACCCGCCATGGCGCCGAACAAGAGTCTGGCCAAAAATGCGCTGGGGCAACGAGAGTGCGCCAAAACGCATCCAGATGGCCTGTAGGGCTCGCTCTAAAATAGATCCGAATGGTATCGTGGTGTGCCATCCGCCCAGCTCGCTTGAGTCCGCATTACAAGATGCGCGTTGACACTGCGCAGCCATTTTGTTATTCAACCTGTTTGCTTTTTGCTCGGGCACCTCATGAGCCTGCCGCACGCCGCGATTGACTTCGCTTGGTCAATCTGGCTCCCGCGAAGCAGTACGCTGTTGAATCAACGGAGGATTGCTGTCTTGTTCTCGGATAAGATGGAAAGCGCTTGAACCAAAGGACAGAATGAAAACAAGCTGCATACTTATGAAGAGACTGATTTTTGCCACGCTGGCTGCCCTCTGTCTTTCAGGCTGTGGCGGCAGCGGTCCAAGCGGACTCGTCGTTGTGATCACTCCAGGCACAAATCAGGCTGTCGATCAAAATCAGTCTCTGGCTTTGACGGCATTTGTCGCCAACGATACTTCGAATTCAGGTGTGGTCTGGACCCTGACAGGATCGCATTGCGCTGCCGCCGCCTGCGGCACGCTCACCAATAACTCGCCGAGCTCGGTGACCTATAACGCGCCGAAGTCCGTCGGCGTTCTTCTGAACGTCACTCTCACGGCCACCGCCGTTGCGAACACGAAAACCACCTCGACCTTGAACATTTCAGTCAGCCCCGCGCCCACCATCTCCACAACTTCCCTGCCAGGCGCGATCAATGGCCAAAATTACAGCGAGCAGGTTGTGGCCAATGGCGGCGTCGCCCCGCTGTTCTTCAGTCTTACTTCGGGGAGTCTTCCGAGCGGGTTCCACTTGGACACTAACGGCTTGATTTCCGGCCGGTCAACATCCAATGGAGGCACGTTCACTTTCACTTTGCTGGTAACTGACCAAGGAAATCCACCACTCACCGCGTCGCAGTCATACACCGTCATTATCGCGCCAGCGCCCTCCTTGTCGATTGTTACGACGTCGCTTCCAAACGCCGCACAAGGAAGTACATACAACCAAGCCTTGTCAGCCTCGGGAGGCGTACCACCCCTTACCTGGGCCATGACTGCCGGCTCTCTGCCGCCCGGCATTTCGTTGAATGCGACCACCGGGCAAATCTCTGGAACGCCAACGACTCAAGGGACGTTTCCTTTCACGGTAAAAGTAACTGACTCCGCGCTGCTGCCTCCCAATCAGCAACCGCAGACCGCTACTCAGGCACTGAGTCTCACGGTCGGAGCTCCGAGTTCCCTCGCGATCGCGACCACTTCGCTCCCGCAGGCGAACACGGCTACTCTTTATAGCCAGCAGCTCCGCGTGAGTGGTGGCGTCGGGCCCTTCACTTGGAAATTGACCAGCGGAATCTTGCCCTCCGGATTGAGCCTTAATTCTTCGACGGGCGTAATCTCCGGGGTGCCGACGGCCGTTTCCGCCAACACCTTCAGCGTGCAAGTCACCGACTCGGAACCCATGCCGCAAAGCGCCTCGGCATCCTTGACTCTTACCATCATCAGCTCGGCAAACAACAATGCGCTGCTCAATGGCAACTACGTGTTTGTCTTCAGCGGATTTAATTCCTCCGGCCCAGTCGTACTTGGTGGGACGATCGCCGCAAACGGAACAGGCGTTATGTTCGGCTCCGAGGACAGCAACAACAACAACCCGACCGGCTCGACTCAAAATAATGGACCGGGTCCTGTTCAGAACACCACAGTCGCTGGAACCTACACCATCGGGTCAGATGGTCGCGGAAGCTTTACGTTGAGCTCAGCCTCTATCGCTTCCACCTACCAGTTTACGCTTGACGGCAACGGCAACGCCCAATTCATCGAGGCGGACAATACGGGGACTCACGGTACGGGCGTTTTGCGAAAGCAAACCATCTCCAATTTCACTCCGCAAAACTTTGGCGGAAACTATGCCTTCGAATTAGTGGGAACCGATTCGTCGGGTAAGCGTGACACCATGGCTGGAGTTTTCGATTCCGACGGCAATAGCCTGTTCAATAACGGCAACGTGGACACGAATTTCGGCGGCACTCTGGGAACAAATCTGAATGGCGTGACCGGCTCATTTCTTCTGGCCCAGAACGGTCGCGGTGCAGCAATCCTTAGCTTGCCCACTCCCACCACCTTGAATTTGGTGTTCTATATGATCACGCCGTCTGACGTGCTCTTTCTCGGCATGGATCCGCTCCAGACGAACCCCATGACCATTGGTGAAGCCCTCCTGCAAACTCAGCCGTCGTTCGATGCAACTTCGCTCAACGGCTCGAGCGTCGTCACGGCTACAGGACTCGATTCGTCCGGCAATGCCAGCGTCCTCGCGAGCTTGCTTACCGCGAATGGGGCCACGGGCATCAGTTCTACCCTCGATGCCAACGACGGTGGAACAGTCACCTCGAACACCAGCGCCAGCGGCTCCTATTCCGTTGCTTCGAATGGACGTGCTACCACCAGTGGTCTCAGCAACCAACTCGCAGTGCTCTATCTTGTCGCGCCCAATCAAGCTTTCATTATTGGGCAGGATTCGGCCGCTTCCTCGGGCATCGTCGAGCCGCAAATGCTTGGTCCCTACAATGCCGCGTCGTTTACCAGCTATTTCAGTTTCGGTCCGCCTTCGGCGGGCACGCCCAGTACATCGGACAAAGCATCGAATGATTTTGTCGGCTCCATTTTCTCCGATGGTGCGGGAAACATCACTGGAAAACTGGACGAGGCAGGACCAACAGGAATTCCGAGTTCAAATTTGGCGCTCAAAGCAACGTACACCGTGGGTGCGAATGGACGCGGCAATATATCCGTAAGCTCGCCTTCCCTTCTGCCGGCACAGTTTGCGTTCTATCTGGTATCGCCGACGCAAGTTCGGACGATTTCCGTGTCCTCTGCCGACACACATCCTCAGGTTTTCTTTTTCAACCATTAAGCGGTCTTGCGTCGATGCTATAGAGGTCCCCTTGTCCGCAACATTTCGGAGGAGATCCATGCGTGCGTACGTTCATGTCCAAGCCCTGCGATTTCCCCTCGTCTCGAATCGCACGTCGCTGTCTCTGGCAACTTTCCTGTTTTTCGTTGTGCTGGCGCCCTACACCACGGCTCAGACGTTGCCCTCCGTCCCGGCCTCGCGCCTCATTGACCTGAATTCGCACCCTGGGTTTTTCAACGAGCCTTCAATTGCCGTGAACTCAAATAATCCGCAACAGGTGGTCGCTGCCTACCAGGTTCGCGCTAGCGCAGCTTATTCCAACGATGCCGGAGCACACTGGACATTGGCTTCCGGAACGGCTCCCGCGGATTACGCTGTTTCAGGCGACGTTTCCGTCACTTTCGATAACAAAGGCCATGCGCTGCTCTGCTACATCTCCTTCGACAAGCTCGGCACCGAAAATTACTGGGCGCATGACGCTACTCGCAACGGTATTTTCGTTCGTCGCTCGGACGACGGCGGCAAGACATGGAATGCCATGGCTTCGGCCGTCATCTCGCATCCCACCGGACCCAACATTCCCTTTGAAGATAAGCCGTACATTGTCGCTGACAACAATCCCGACAGCCCCAACGCGGGCAATCTCTATGTAGGCTGGACGCAATTCACTCTCGATAAATCCGTGATTCTGTTTTCACGCTCCACCGATGACGGTAGTACATGGTCGGGACCCGCGGAAATCAGTTCGCACCAGGGACTTCCTCGCGATGATAATGGCGCAGTGGAGGGATTCACCGGAGCCGTCGCGCCAAATGGCACGCTTTACGCCGCTTGGGCAGACGGCGACAACATCGCGTTCACCGATTCAAAGGACGGCGGCAAAACATTTGCTCCTTCAAAGGAAATCCTCGACGTTGCGCCTCTTTATTTCAAAGTCTCCAGCGTGGATCGTGCCAATGGCTTTCCACAACTCGCTCTGAATCCGAAGAACGGGCAACTCTTCGTTTCCTGGAGTGACTATCGCAACGGCGACGTGGATATTTTCGTCTCTACTTCTAAGGATAGCGGAGTGTCCTGGTCTCGCGCCGTTCGCGTGAACTCGGACGTTCTTCATGACGGATGCGACCAGTTTTTCCAGTGGCTGGCGGTTGACCCGGTCACAGGCGCCGCCTATGTCGTCTTTTACGACCGCCGCAACGACCCCGAGAATAAAAAGACGACTGTCACGCTTGCTCGCTCTACCGACGGCGGACTTAGTTTCCAAAACTACGCGTGGACCCGCAAACCGTTCCAATCCCACGGCGATTTCATCGGTGACTACACGGGCCTCGCCGCTTTCAATGGCCGTGTATATGGAATCTGGGCAGAAGAACCTCAGCCCGCGGGAAATGCCAGTGCGGAAAAGCAAAAACAGAAATTGCGAGTCTCAGCCGAAGAGAACGACGGCAATCACAAAACCATCGTGCGCGTCGGCATCGCTGATTTTGGCAAATCGGACCGCAGCCATTCTAAGTAACCGTTGGCTCCTCCGCGAAAGTGCGGCTTAGTTCCCGATAGATCAGCCACGCGGACACGATCGCCAATGCGATCAAAAACGTTCCAATGCCCCACTGGCGCAATAGCAATTTGCCCACCCCAAACAACGCTCCGTACGTCATCGCGCAGCCGAGAATCCAGCACCATAAATTGCGCGCCAGTCCGTGAGTCTGCGGAATTTCAGGAGCTCGCGCGGCGACTGGCCGCCACCCGGTGATTTGGGGACGCACCTTGCGATAGAACGCCAGCAATTTCGCGTCTGGCTCGGGTTTAGTCAGCAACGTCACGATGATCCATACAAGCGAAGTGGCCAGCGTCGCTGTCAACGCCGTCTTTGCAAAAACCACTGAGCCCGAGCCAACGAAAAGCTCCGGCCGGTGCAGCAACCAAAGCGAGAGCCGCTCCGAGCGCACCCCGAGCACCACCACCAGCGAAGTCGCCATCGCCGAGATTTCGCTCCACGCATTAATGCGCCACCAATACCATCGCAGCAGATACACGCTGCCGGTTCCCGCCCCCAGCTCCAGCACGTCCTGCCAGCCGGAGAGAATCGAAGCCAGATGCGCGGAAACATATCCCGTGACGATGACCAGCAGCAGCGTCACAACGCGCGAAACGTACACGTAATGCCGCTCGCTCGCGCTTCGCCGGATAAATCGCCGGTAACCATCTTCAACCAGGTACGATGTACCCCAGTTCAGCTGCGTCGCAATCGTGGACATAAACGCTGCCAGGAATCCCGCCAGAACAATTCCGCGCAATGCATGCGGCACATGATCCGTGACGATCAACATGTAGCTCGTCTCCGGATGCGTCAGTCCCGGATACAATACAATCGCCGCCAGCGCCGTGAAAATCCACGGCCACGGACGGACCGCATATTGCGCGATGTTGAACCATAGGACGGAGTACAAGCCCTCACGTTCGTTGCGCGCGCTGAAAATGCGTTGCGCAATGTACCCGCCTCCGCCGGGCTCCGCCCCCGGATACCAGAACGCCCACCACTGGATTCCCAAATACACCACAAAAGTAATCACAGGCAGCGTCCACAGCGCTTCGCTCGAAAAGCCACGTGAAAAATCCGGGAAAAATGCCAGTGGATCCGAGCCGCCATTCATCCCGCGCATCGCTTCAATCTTCGCCGTCATCGGCCCCAAGCCGCCCGCCGCAATTACACCGTAATAAGCAACCACGATCACGATTCCCATCTTCAGCACGAACTGAAACAAATCGGTCCAGAGCACGCCCCACAGTCCGCCCAGCGAAACGTATATGCCGGTGAACGGAATCAGAAAAAACACGCAGATCGCCAACGCTTGTCCGTTCGTGCCGGAAAACACCGGACCAACAATCTGACTCAGCCAGTTCACAACGCCGGTGAACACGGTCCATCCCTGCATGGTTGGCCCCATCGTCGTGCCAATAATGCTGATCATCGCCTTCGTCACCCAGCCCAAGATCAGACAATTCATCAACAGGCCCAGGTAAACCGCGCGAAAGCCCCGCAGAAACGCAGCGGGCTTGCCCGCGTATCTGATCTCCGCGAATTGCACGTCCGTCATCAATCCCGACCGCCGCCACAATTTCGCAAACAGGAAAACCGTCATCATTCCGGAAAGCAAGAAGGCCCACCAGATCCAATTCCCCGCGATTCCTTGCGTGTACACCAATCCCGCGACCAGCAGCGGCGTGTCCGCGGAAAATGTCGTGGCCACCATGGACGTCCCCGCCAGCCACCACGACACGCTTCTTCCCGAGACGAAATAATCCTCCGTGCTTTTCCCCGAGCGACGGCGGAAATAAAGACCTAAAAGGAGTGTAATGGCCAGGTAACCGAGGATGGCCGTCCAGTCGAGCAGAGTGAATTTCATGCGCGCACCATCCTCCGGTCAGCCGGACACCAGAGAATCACCAGGCAATTGACCAGCACCGCGAAAAAATCATCGCCGGAAATGTATCAGGTTTCCGGGGTGCGTCGCCAAAATTTTGACTGGGAGGAACGGAAAAAACAGGCCGCGTTGCGGTCATCAAACTGATTTCGCATCGACCGCCGCAGTCACTTGCGCCCGCGTTATCTGTCCATCGACCAGCCGCCAGATTCCCAAAGGATTCTCGTTTTTTAGTTCTTCCGGAAGCGAGGTTGCCGGGAAATCCTGATAACAAATGGGCCGCGCGAAACGATAAATCGCCCGCGTTCCGACGGAAGTAGAACGCCCATCGGAAGTCGCCGGATAGGGCCCTCCGTGAACGGTCGCATGGCAAACCTCCAGGCCGGTTGGATACCCGTTGAAAATCAATCGTCCAACTTTCGTCTCCAGTATCGCCACCAGATCGGCAAACTCGCGCAGGTCGTCCTCGGTTCCGTGAAGTGTAGCCGTCAAATGCCCCTCCAACCCTCGCGCGATCGCCAGGAGTTCCTCGCGTGAACCATGCCGAACGAGCAACGTCGAAGGCCCAAAAATCTCGGAATGCAACTCCGCATCCTCGAGGAAAGCAGCCGCGTCTGTTTCAAAAAGCGCCGTGCTAACTTGAAAGCCCTTTACCTCGGCACTTTCGTTCGGCCCCGCCCCGCGCCCCGGTTCGACCTCGCGCCTTCGGGCGCCAAGTTGGAAACGATAAGCATCGTGGATCCGTGACGTCAGCAGCGTGAATTCGCCGCTGGCCTTCATCAGGTCCCGCACATTGGTGGCAAACTCGCGCGCTCCCGCGTCATCACCCACTACGACGACTCCCGGCTTCGTGCAAAACTGCCCGGCCCCCAGCGTCACCGAGGCGTGCAATCCCTTCGCAATTTCACCACCCCTCTCTTTCATCGCTCCCGGCAAAATGAACACGGGATTTATGCTGCTCATTTCCGCAAACACTGGAATCGGTTCCGGACGCGCCGCCGCAGCGTCCATCAGCGCCCTCCCGCCGTTCTTCGAACCTGTGAAACCGACCGCCTTGATGGCAGGATGATTAACCAGCGCCAGCCCCACTTCGGTTCCCGCATCGAACAGCAGCGAGAATATTCCCTCCGGCATGCCCGATTCCTTCACCGCTCGCTCAATGGCCTTCCCGACCATCTCCGCTGTCCCCGGATGCGCTGCATGCGCTCGCACGACCACGGGATTCCCCGCCGCCAACGCGGAAGCTGTGTCGCCTCCGGCCACGGAAAACGCAATGGGAAAGTTACTCGCGCAGAAAACCGCCACCGGGCCCAGCGCCCGCCACAACGACCGCATATCCGGCTTGGCCAGCGGCTTTCGGCCAGGATCTCCTCGATCAATTCGCGCATCTACCCAAGACCCTTCTTCGACCAATTCCGCGAACATCCGAAGCTGAAAAGACGTCCGTGCTGTTTCATTCTTGATCCTTGCTGGCGGCAAAGCAGTTTCCTCTACCGCTCGCGCGACTAAATCGTCGCCAAGCGCCTCGATTTGTTCCGCAACTTTTCGCAGCAGCGCCCCTTTTATCTTCCCGGAAGTGCCGCTATATCCGCTGAACGCGCTCGCCGCTAGTTGGACGGCGTGTTCGGTTTCTTCCGCATCAGCTGAATAATAAGTTGGTTCAAGCTCTTTCCCGGTTGCGGGATTCGTCGCTCGAAATGCTTTCCCGCGCGTTCCACCCATTTGGGATCCTAGAATCGATCTGCCCGTTAGCTCCAATTCACCGCTCCTTTTTTTCATAATATCGAGCGCTATCGGCGCGCCACCTTCTGCTCCAGATGGCGTCGCGGCCGATTTTCCAGCGCACGCCGGATAGTTCTTTTCGCCTCGTCTAGTTCCGTGCCCTCCAACTCCAGTCTCGGCGGACGCACCCGCGCATTCCCCATTCCAGCCTCTTGTTGCACCAGCTTGATCAACTGCACGAACTTCGGCACCGTATCCATTCGCAAGAGTGGCAGAAACCAAGTATAGAGTTCTGACGCTTCAGCTGTCCTTCCTTCCGATGCCAAACGGAACAAATCCACCGACTCTTCCGGCAGCGCATTGACCAGCCCCGCAATCCATCCTACCGCGCCCGCCTGCACGCCTTCGACAATCGCGTCGTCCACTCCCATGAAAATCGCCAGCCGTTCGCCCAGCAACGCGCGAATGGCCGTCACTCGCCTCACGTCCGTGCTCGACTCTTTCACGGACTGCAAATTCTCATGCTCGTTTGCGAGTTCCGCAATCTGTTCCGGCAAAAAGTCCGTACCATACGACACCGGATTGTTGTAGAGCATGCACGGCAGTTTCGTTGCGCGCATCACCGCCGCCACATGCGTTTTCATCTCGTGCCAATCGCCGCCATAAACGTACGGCGGCAGAATCATCAAGCCGGCGCAGCCCTTGTCCGCCGCTGCTTTTGCCAGCTCCACTGCTTCCGTGGTCCGCAGCGACGATATAGCCGCTACCACGGGGACCTTCGCGCCGACCGAATTCACGCAAGTATCGATCACCGCGAGTTTCTCCGCGTATTCGAGCGTCGCGCCTTCTCCCAGCGAACCCAACGGCACGATTCCCGTGCATCCACTTTCCACCAGCCACCGGCAATGCTTCGCGACGAAATCGTGATCGATTTTGTACTCGCGGTCAAAGCACGTTGTGATCGCCGGCATTACGCCTGTCCACTTCATCTCTGCTCCTTGTGTGTTAATCGCTCAAAATTATTCCGCGCACGTAGATGTGGCAAGGCTTTCCACCGCCGCTGGAAAAATCGGCGGACGCGCGGACTCCGCCTTCCACCCAAACAGAAATTCCACCGCCGGCCCGCAAATCCTGCCTTGGCACGGACCCATCCCGCAACGCGTTTGCAGTTTCGCTGCGCGCCAGGACGATTGACTGCGCAGTCGTCCGAACCTCACGTCTTCGCAACGGCATACGATTGTTTCTTCGGCAGGCAGCGGCCTCAGCTCATTTCGAAGCGCAAAAGTGCGCTCCAGCGCTGCTGAAAAGCGGCGTTGCCGTTTCCTTCCGCCAAAATATTCCCGCGCTTTATCCGGCTGTCCCGCCGCGGCAAACCCCGCGATTTGCCCTTCCACAATCGATAACTCCAACCCGCCGATGCCTGTCAGCTCCCCGGCGCAGTAAATTCCAGGAATCGAGCTTTCCTGAAAATCGTCGGTGCACACAAATCCTGCGCGCAGCTCGCAAGCCAGCAATGCTGGCAGTTCCGTGTTCGGAACCAAGTGAAATCCGCACGCAAGATAGTCACAGGATTCTCTCCAAGTTTTCTGCCCTGTTCGCAACGTGACGCTTTCCAGTTTGCCGTTCCCTTCTGCCGAGATCACCCAACTCCCAGGCCTATACGCGATCCGCGAAAGCTGCTTCTTCAGTGCAAACGCTTGAGCGATCTTCTGTCCACGGAATGGCAGCAATAGGCTAAATTGAATCAGCCGCGACCATGGCGCCTGCTCCGCAATCACACGTACATCCGCGCCGTGTGTTTTCAAATACGCGGCCACCGCCAAAAGCAGCGGCCCACTCCCCGCAACCACCACCTTCTTCCCCGCGATCGGCATTCCCGACTTGACCAGCGCCTGCAATCCGCCCGCCCCCATCACGTTCGGCAGCGTCCATCCCGGGAACGGCAAAAAACGCTCGCGGGCGCCCGTGCAAAGAATCAATTTCTTGTAGTTCAGCTCGTGCATACCGTCCGCGGATTCAGCCGCCAGCGTCCCAGGTTCCTGCGACGCGAAGATTTCCATCGCCGGCAAAATTTCAACGCGCGAGGTTGCAAGTTTCCGCAACCAATTCGCTGTTTCCGAAACCCGCGAATTTTGCGTCTCACCTCGCCATATCTGCCCTCCGGGAATCGCATTATTGTCCACGATTCCTACATGCGCGCCGTTCCTTGCCGCACACCACGCCGCCGCGATTCCTGCGGGTCCGGCGCCCACAACCAGCACATCGAAGCTTCGTCGAGAGTTACTCATCGGTTCGTATATCCATTTCGCGCGCGCACCGCATTTGGCAGCTCCGGCAATGCCGTTCTCCGTTGATCGTTACCCGGCACTCGAAGCACACGCCCATCCCACACAGTGCGCCCCGCGGCTCGCCGCTAACCGACCGCCGCACCATCGTCGTGCCGCTCACGATAATGGCCGCAAGAGCGGTCATGTCTTCCGTCACGCCGACGCGTTTGCCATTTACCGTCACGGAAAACGCGCTAGGCATGTACGCTCTCAGAAATACGGGACGGCAAATACGGCGCCATGGGAATCTCTGGTGCTCGTCGCAGCAATTGATCCACCAGCAGCTTGGCCGTCCCCAGCGACGTTGTAATGCCCAGCCCTTCATGACCTGTCGCGAGGAACAAATTTTCGCGCACCGACGGCCCGATCAGCGGAAGCTTGTCCGGCGTTGCCGCGCGAAAACCCGTCCAACTCCGGATCGCCGACATTTTTTTCACTCTCGGCAGAAATTCCTCCGCGCGCGCAAGCATCCGGCTCGTGATCTTCACATCGATATCTTTATCCGCTATATCGAATTGGCGCGAAGATCCAATCAAGATTTGTCCCGTGCGCCGCGGCTGCACGTTGAACGCAACCGATTCCGCCGTCATCGAGTGTGCGCTCTTCAAATACCCAAGCTCAACCAGCTGGTGCTTCACGAATCCGGCGTAGCGGTCGGTAATTACCAGATGCCCTTTGCGTTTCTTCACTTCGATGCCCGGCGTCAGCATGGGCGACCACGTTCCCGCTGCGTTAACCACCCAGTGCGCTCCCACCGACGTCCCGTCATTCAACCGGACGCCCTCCGCTGTAATTTCGGTCACCGCGCGCGGAAGATACAGTTCTGCTCCGCGCGACTGCGCTTGTTCGATGAAAAATCGCGCCGCGCACGGCGCATAAATCACCGCGTCCCCGGGAACCCGCAGGCCGCCAACCAATCCTTCGCGTAAGTTTGGCTCTGCCGCGCGCAGCGCTTTCGCATCCAGCACTTCCGCGTGCACCCCGCGCGCCTCGTAAAATTCCTTCTTGCGCCTGACCGCATCCATTTCCTGTTCGTCAACGGCCACCCAAATCGTCCCGCACGCGTCGTACTCCACATCTTCGGGCAGTGCGGGCTCCAGCTGATGCCATAAAGACTGCGAGTACCGCGTCAGCGCGAACTGCGCCTCGGAATCGTCCATGACCACCAGATGCCCCATCCCCGCACCAGTCGCGCCTCCGCCAATCATCTCTGCTTCAATCACGGCGGTGCGCAATCCTTCGTTCGCGCAAGCCCACGCACATGCCGCGCCAACGATCCCCGCGCCCGCGACCACCACGTCATAAGCTTTCATTTCATGATTCCGAAGCGGAACGGATCGTGCTCGTCGAGTATCAGTTCAGCTTCAGCATTTATGTACGCAGCCCCTTTTATGCTTGGGTACACGTGCCCGTCCCGCACTTTGATGCTGCCTTCAAACACGCTTCCCACAATGCTTTCTTGCCGCCAGATTGCGCCTTCACTCAATTTGCCGTCTGCCTGCAGACATGCCATCTTCGCGCACGTGCCTGTGCCGCATGGTGAACGGTCGTAGCTCTTCCCCGGACACAACACAAAATTTCTGCTGTTCACGCCCGGCAGATCCGAAGGTCCGAACAACTCGATATGATCGATTTCCTCGCCACCTGTCCCGCCAATCCCTGCGTGCTCAATCGCCTGGCGGATGCGCCACGCAAATTCCGTCAGCGCCTCAACGTTCCGGATGGAAAGTTCCATTCCGTGGTCGTTGACCAAAAAAAACCAGTTCCCGCCCCACGCCACATCGCCTGTGACGGCACCATGCCCGGGCACCTCGACGCGAATCCCCGCACCCGTGCGGTAGCTCGCAACGTTATCGACGGACACTTCTCCATTTTCGTGCAATCTCGCCGTAACGATTCCCACGGGAGTTTCAATCCGATGCTCGCCAGGCCGTAGCCGCTCGAGATGCGCCAGCGTGACAATCACACCTATCGTCCCATGCCCGCACATCCCCAGGTACCCGACATTGTTGAAAAAAATCACGCCCGCCGTACACGACGGATCCTCCGGTTCACACAACAGCGCGCCCACGACTGCATCGGATCCTCGCGGTTCATTGACCACAGCCGACCGAAACCAGTCAAATTCATTTCGAAATCGCGCAAGACGCGCGGACAATGAACCATCTCCCAGCGCCGGACCGCCGTTGATAACCACCCGCGTCGGTTCGCCGCCCGTGTGAGAATCGATTACTTCGACCCGACTAACCTTTTCTCGCATGGCCTCTTTGCTTCTCTCCAGGCGCCAAAGCATCTCATCTAGTAAAACTTGGGAGCACCCGAAAACTTGAAATATACCTCATTGAATATATTATACAAGCCGTTTGCGCGCTCCATTTAACCGCATCTCGACTGAAAGGACACTCTTGTGCGCTTCTCTCGCCTCATCTCTGCGGTCGACGCCCACGCTTGCGGCGAGCCTGGACGCGTCATCATCGGCGGCGTTCTCGATGTCCCCGGCAAAACCATGTTCGAGAAAAAGGTTTACCTCGAAACTCGCGCCGACGATCTCCGCAAACTCATGTTGCGCGAGCCGCGTGGCTACCCTGCGTCGAATTGCAATTTAATCCTTCCTCCCACCCACCCGGAAGCCGCCGCCGGTTTCATCATCATGGAACAAACCGAGTACCCTCCCATGTCTGGCACGAACACGATTTGCGTCGTCACCGTACTGCTCGAAGCCGGCATCATTCCCGTAACCGGCCGCATCATGCGCCTGAAACTCGATACGCCTGCGGGCCTTATCGAAGCCGAAGCGGAGATCGAAAACTCAAAAGTAACTCGCGTCACATTTCAGAATGTCCCGGCGTTCGCCGTTCATCTCGACGCGCCAATCGAAGTTCACGGTCTCGGGACGGTTAAAGTCGACGTCGCTTACGGAGGAATGTTCTACGTCATCGCGGATGCCGAACCTCTGGGAATACGTCTGGAACCGAACGAAGCGCGCGACATCGTTCGCGTCGGAGAAATGATTAAAGCCGCGGCTCAGGAACAGCTTCCCATCGCGCACCCGGAAAATCCGGCCATCTCGGGAATCACCATAGCGCAACTCTCCGCACCATCGGGCAATCCGAAAATTGACCGCAAGAACGCGGTCATCGTCTCAACGGGTAAGCTTGACTGGAATCGTCCTGCATCGTGGACTGGCGCGCTCGATCGGTCACCCTGCGGCACCGGCACTTGCGCAAAAATGGCCGCGTTGCACGCAAAGGGGATGTTGCCGCTACATAAGGATTTCGTTCACGAAGGAATCCTCGGCACGACGTTCACCGGACGCCTCATCGGCGAATCGCGCGTCGGCCCATATCCCGCCGTGACTCCCACAATCAGCGGTCGCGCCTGGATCACCGGCTTTTCCCAGTATGTTCTTGAAAGCGACGACCCATTCCCCGAAGGTTTTACCGTCGCAGATATTTGGGGCGACACGAAATAAAAAATAAGAGAAATCGCGTCCGAGATTGACCTGTCTTTGCCTCGGTAGCTCGGGTCCCGTCCCGATGACTTTTATCGGGACTGACCTGAGATTTCGATGATTCTACGCGGCGAACTGGTAAGAACGGGCTCCCATATACCTTTTGCTACTGTCCCGCGCTTCCTCCTTCACCATCCCCCGCCGGACGCACCGCCGTCACTGGAATCACCCCGTGCTCGGCAAGCGAGCGGTTGAATGCCGGAATATCTTTGCTCATCAAGCTCTTATAATCGGTTTCCGCTGTCGCAAGACTTTTCTCGATCATCTGCAGCAAACTCATATCCGTGTCTGTTGGCGCGAAGGCCGCATCGCCCGCCACGTCGCCTGCGCCGGATCCCACTTCGCCATTCAGCCACAGCAAGTTCATGTACACCCGATACGCCGACACGAAATACTTATCGTCGCTATCCGCCTCCACCTTGGCGATCAACTGGAATTCCACTCCCTGCAGCTTTTCATCCATCGCTTTCACCGACTTCAGTAAATCCCCTTTCGTCTTCTCCTCTTTCAGCATCGCTTCTGTGTCGGCAAGCTGTTTCCGCATCCATTCGATTTGATTCACTATATCCGCCGTCGCGCTGACGTCGTCGCGTATTCGCAGCAGCGTCTTCACCGAAGCAGAAATCTCCGCATCCGTCGTCGGCACATTCGGATCCCTCAGAATCGTCAATGGCTGCATGTAGCTCTTCCCATCGACAGTCAGGCGCACTGTGTACTTCCCCGGCGCAACAATCGGTCCCACTTCCGCCGGAGCCAGTCCCCAGTGCGTAATCGGTCGCGAGTCCTTGTCCCTGAACCGCAATTCATCCCAGATGTGCGGATTATCGGGAGCCGCCGTGCGCAACGCCACCAGCCGTGGTGGCTCGTATCGCAGGTCCCAGTCGACTCGATTTACCCCCGCCTTGCCGGGCGCCTTCAATTTGCGGATCACTTTGCCCTGCGCATCGAGAATCTCGATTTTCACCGGCTCTTTATCCGCGTCCATTCCTTTGGCTGCACCTTGTTCGGCACCTTTCGCGGCGCCTTGATCCGTATTGTTGGCTTTGTCGTTTGGCTTCACGGCTGTTTTCAATGAGTACGTGATCGCCGCCCTCCCGCCTCGTACAAATCGGTACGTCGCGCGTGGCTCGAACAGCCGCACCGCCTCATCCGAATTGTTCTTCGCCATCTCTTCGAGCGGCGAAATGTCATCCAGAATGTACAGTCCGCGTCCATACGTCGAGACCACCAGATCGTGGAACTGCTTCTGCACCACCGCCCATGAAACCGGAGAATGCGGCAAGCCTTTGCTGAACGCCGTCCAATGCGCTCCGTCATCAAGCGAATAATGCAGCGCGTTTCCTGTACCCGCAAAAAGCAGCCCTTTGCAATTCGGATCCTCTGCAATCACGCGCACGTACGAAAGTTCATCCTTCGGCAATCCGTCGCTGATCTTCGTCCAGTTCTGCCCGAAGTTCGTCGTCTTGTAAATGTAGGGATCGCGATTATCCATCAAGTGAAAATCAACCGAAACGTACGCTGTGCCCGCGTCGAAATACGAAGGCTCAATGCTCGTGATCGTTCCCCACGCAGGCAAGCCGGAAATATTCTTGGTGACATTGTTCCAGTGTCCGCCGCCGTCCTTCGTGTACCACACCTGTCCATCGTTCGTTCCCGCCCAAATCAATCCCTTCTGAATTTGCGATGGCGCAATCGCAAACACCACTTCCCCATAGAACTGCCCCAGGTTGTCGCCTTCAATCCCTCCCGAGGAAACAATTCGGCTGGGATCGTTCGTCGAAAGATCGGGACTGTCCACCATCCAGCTCTTCCCTGCATTCACAGTCTTGAAAATCACCTGGCAGCCGTAATACACCGTGCTGTGATCGAACGGATCAATCGCCAGCGGAGGCGTCCAATGGCATCGGTATTTCGTGTCGTTCGGGGGCGAATCCAAGGTGTGCAGCCACGGACTCACCGACTGCGCCATTTTTGTCTTCGCATCCCATCGCGTCACTTCGTCGCCGTAGCAGGTCGCCCAGACAATGTTCGGATCGGTCACGTCCGGCACAGTCCAGCCGGATTCGCATCCGCCCATTCCATGATCCCATCCCACTTCCTGCGGGCCGCCATAGCCGTATCCGCCCGCCGACGAGCTCGGCCCGCGCATGTTCCCGTCGTCTTGCATATTGCTGTAGACGTAATATGGAATCTGGTTGTCCACGGTGACGTGATACATCTGCCCGATCGGCAGCGTCACGCGGTGGAACCCGCGTCCGTGCACCGTCGTAATCATTAGTCCGCCATCATTCGTCAACGCAAATCGGTTCGGATTCTTCGGGTCCACCCAAATATCATGGTTGTCCCCGCCCCAGGGAACATCCTTGAACGTCTCGCCGCCATCCACCGACTCATGAAATCCGCTGTTTGCCACGTACACTTCGTCTTCATTGCCGCTCGAAACCGCAATGCGTATGTAATAACCCGCGCGTCCCGTCAGCGAACGGTCATAACTAGCGACGTGCCAGTTTTCTCCGCCGTCATCGGAGCGCCACAACGATCCTTGATCCTTCGTTTGAATAAGCGCATAAACCCTGTTCGAATCCGTCGGCGCCACGGCCACGTCAATCTTCCCCAGGGGTGACTTCGGCAGTCCGTGCTCTTCAACGCGCTTCCACTTTGTGCCGCCATCGTGCGAAACATAGACTCCGCTCCCCGGGCCGCCGCTAAATTCTCCCCACGTGTGCATCACCATTTGCCACGTCCCAGCAAACAGCGTCCGCGAATTGTGCGGGTCCATCGACAATCCCGAGCAGCCCGTGTTTTCATCCACAAACAGCACGCGCTCCCACGTCTTCCCTCCATCGGTCGTCCGGTAGACGCCGCGCTCCTGCTGCGGCCCTGTCGCGCGTCCCAGCGCACACACAAACACCGTGTTCTCATCCCGCGGACTCACAATCACGCGCCCGATGCGCCCCGTATGTCCCAACCCCATATTCGTCCACGTTTTCCCCGCGTCCGTGGACTTGTAGATGCCATCGCCCATCACATCGCTGTCGCGTATCGCCCACGCTTCGCCCGTGCCCGCCCACACCACATCCGGGTCCGAAGGCGCCACCGCCAGCGCGCCAATCGCCGAGGCCGGCTCCTTATCGAAAACGGGCTCCCATCGATTTCCCCCATCCGTCGATTTCCACACGCCTCCCGACGCCGCTCCCGCGTAATACGTGCTCGGATCCCCCGGCACGCCCACGACCGACGCCACTCGATTCCCCACGATCGGCCCAACAAATCGGAACCGGAACTGATCCTGATTCCTCCTCAAGTTCGGCCTCTGAGCAAATCCCGCCACGGCGCACAACCCCACGCCCGTCAGCACTAGCAAAGTTTTCTGCCACCCGCAATTCAAATTCTGCATCCCTCACCTCTCGCGCGTGCTTACGCTGTTAAAATAGCAATCCCGATAGTGACTGAAAACGAGCGCCATCAGCAGCGCCGCCCGCCCAATCCGGGCCGCGTTACGGAAAAACGCCCTGACCCGGTGTTGCATTCCCCTCAGCGCGCCGAAGTCTATGTCCACGCCAAAGAAAGTCAAGCGTTGTTTCAAATCGCCCGTCGCCAACCCAGCGCTGTTTGGCTCTTTGGCTCTTTCGCCCTCAAAGAACACGGAAGCGATGTTCTCGAAAGTGTCTAAAATAGGCCATCAACGGGTCTGCCGTTTTGCTAAGCTGGCACCGAAGAAAAGTCTGGAAGTTGTAGGGTAACAATAAGCACGTAGCGGCCTCTCAAATCCGCCACGCAGCGTCGTTCCAACGATTTTTTCTCTCTCTCGTTTGCCCCCTCTGAATGTACCCGTGCTGAAAATTTCTTTTGCAGCGGCACGCTAGAAAATCGGAGGAAGGAACATGAAACCATGCATGAGAATAAAAACGGCCAGCACCAACAGCCCTGACAGCGGTATCCCCAATTCAACCGCAAAAGCGGGACCTCCTTTGGTTTCCCGCCCAAGTCCCGAATTCACGGTCGAGGAAGCGATCGTACTTCGCGCCCTCGCGGGCGGAAAGAGCGACAAACAGGTCTGCACCGAGCTTCGCATGCCTGCAGGCTCGTTTCACCGCTTGTTCCGCGAACTGCTTGAGAAAACTGGGGCGACTGATCATCTGTCCCTGCTCGTTTGGGCGCTGCGGCAAATGAAAAGCGGTGAAAGCAGAACTCGCCACCGCGATAGCTATCCGCGTCCTGTTTCAGAGCCAGTGTAAATACTTGGCAAGAACGAAGCACGATGGGACAAGACGGATCCCCTTCCTGTTTGCAACTTCCGTGTTGTCAACCGCGCAGAACCGCCGCAATCAAATAGCATCGCGGTTCACTCTCTTACAGTCGCCGCTTCTGACAAACCCTCGCCGTTGTGGTAGTGTGCCTTAAGGAACGAGGCGTGAATTCCCAGGACAGCAGGTCGATGCAAGCGGCGCAGCAAGAGGCCCCGCGCAGAAAATCTCCGAATCGAACCCTGTCTTCTGCCCGAATTTTTGACATTTCTAATCGGTACACAAAATTATTAGAATTCCGTGTAACTTACACAAAACAAACGATCGCCCCACATTCTAATCGGCACAAAATGCCACTTTCATGCACGCGTCTTTCTTCCGCACCCTGTGTGCTTTTCTCAAGTTTCAAAGCGGCCGCATGGCCGCCGCAGCTCCGTCCCTTGCCCAATCGCAAAGTGGCATATCAGTCCTTTGCGCCCGGCGCAACTCAGGGTATGCTCTCTCAATCGTCCCTGCGAATCCTTCTAAGTGGGAGCATTCGATGATCATCACAATACGCCAGAATGGCGTCGCCACAATTGTGAACCTTACCGGCGACATTACACTCTACAACTCTCCTGACGTCCGCAAAGCGCTCATGGAACTGCTGAAGATAAGGAAAGCCCCTCGCGTAATCGTGAATTTAACCAACGTGAAATATATCGACAGCGCGGGCGTCGCTTGCCTTGTGGAAGCCCTCAAGGTTTCCCGCGAATCGAAGCTCGGCTTTTCTCTTTTCGGACTCAGCCGCGTCGCAAAAGAAGTATTCGAGTTGACGCGCTTGATCAAAGTCTTCGAACTCTACGATACGGAAGAACAGGCGCTTCGCGGCATGCAGCCGGTTTCTTCCGGCGCCTCAGTTTGAGATTCTTCGCATGTCGGTCACGGAGACAGTTGGCCAAGCCACGATCGACGGGCTCGCCTACCTTGGCGACCTGACGATTCTGATCGGCCGCTCGCTTCACGCCGTTGTTATTGCTCCGTTTCAAGGCCAGCGCGTCCGCATCGAGCGCGCCATTCATCAAGCTATGGCTGTCGGCGTCGGCGCCGTTCCCATTCTTTCTCTCATCTCTTTTTTTATTGGAACAATCCTCGCGCTTCAATCCGCCTACGAACTCCGCCGATTCGGCGCCATGGAGTTTGTCGCCAACGCCGTAGCTATTTCCATGACGCGTGAACTGGGACCCCTGATGACCGCCATTGTCGTTATCGGACGCTCGGGCTCCGCTTTTGCCGCGGAGATCGGCACAATGAAAGTGAATGAAGAAATCGACGCGCTCGAAACCATGGCCCTCGATCCCGTTCACTTTCTCGTCGCACCCAAATTTGTCGCTATGGCCTTGATGCTTCCCTGCCTTACCACTTGGGCCGACTGCATGGGCGTCCTCGGCGGTTCCGTGTTCGGAGTCGCGGGCGCCGGCTTTACTTTCGGTTCCTATATACATGCCACGCTCAGCGCACTCGTGCTTCGCGATATCGTCACCGGCTTGATTAAAAGCGTGATGTTCGGCATGGTGATCACCGCCGTTGGTTGCCAGGAAGGCCTCTCGACCGGCTTGGGAGCCGAACAAGTTGGCCGCTCCACAACTTCGGCGGTTGTGAAATCCATTTTCCTCGTCGTCTTGGTCGATTTGGTTTTTACCATGCTCTTCTATCTCACGGCTTCAAGGTGATGAATATGCCAGAGCAAAACGATTCCAACGCGCCAGTCAAAACCGGAGTTGCAATTTGCGTGCGCGACCTGCGTGTAAGCTACGGTGAACGCGAGGTGCTCCACGGCGTAACCTTCAACGTGGAAGCGGGCGAAACGATGGTCATTCTCGGCGGCTCGGGCTCCGGCAAAAGTACGCTTCTTCGCACGCTTATGGGCCTTGAAAAACCGTCGGGTGGCGAAATCTGGATTCGCGGCAAAAATCTGTGCGGCATCTCCACTAAAGATATGGCGGAAATTCGGACAAAACTCGGCGTATCGTTTCAGAGCGGCGCGCTTTTTGGCTCGATGACGGTCGGTGAAAATGTTGCTCTTCCGCTTCGCGAACACACGGCCCTCGACGACTCCACCATCGAAGTCATGGTGCGGCTGAAGCTGGAAGAAGTGGGGCTCTCTGGCTATGAAGATTACGTGCCCGCGCAACTAAGCGGTGGAATGAAAAAGCGCGCAGCCGTCGCTCGCGCCTTGGCGATGGATCCGGAAATTCTATTTTTCGACGAGCCTTCCGCGGGCCTCGACCCGATCATCGCTGCGGGAATTGACGATTTGATTCTAAAATTGAAGAAGGCGTTCAGAATGACCATCGTTATCGTCACTCACGAACTCGCCAGCGCCTTCCTGATCGCCGATCGCATGATTCTAGTCGACAAGGGAAACATCATCGCCATGGGCACGGTGAAAGAATTGAAATCGAGCCAGCATCCTCGCGTACGGCAGTTCCTCGATCGCGTTCCGGAGCCGGAGGTTTCCGAAGATGATGGTTTCCTTGATCGCTTGACTGAGAATCTGCGCTTATAGCGACATGCATCCGCCGCGCGCGGCTTGGCGTTTTGACGTGCGAACGCTCCAGGCAAAAGCCGTGTTATACTCCGCGGCCTTGGCAGCCTGTACTTCCATTTTGGCTTTTCCTCGGATATTGGAGACGTAAATTTGCAAGCGAAACGCGAGCGCGCGTTTGTCGGATTATTCGTCCTCGTCGCGGCGGGATTGCTCGTCGTGACCGTGTTTTCCTTGTCCGGAGTCTTCGGCCGCGCCGAACCGATTTACCGCGCGTACTTCAAGAACGCCGGCGGCCTCGGTCCAGGCTCCGAAGTGCGCTACGCCGGCGGTCCTCCGGTCGGCCGCGTCGTATCTGTGCGCAGCAACCTGCAAGACCCCACGCGCATGGAGGTCAAATTTCGTGTCGACGACGAGGTTCCGGTAAAAACGGATAGCAAAGTAAAAATCGCGAGCCTTGGAGCGCTTGGCGAGAATTTTCTCGGCATCGTCCCAGGCACCGCGGCCGCACCGCGCGCTGCGCCTGGCGCGGTGTTGGTTGCGCAGGACTACGCCAGTTTTGACGAGCTCGCGGCAAAAATAAACGACCTCGCGCCGCAAGCGACGCTGCTGCTGCAAAATCTAAATGCGCGCGTCACAGAGTTGAAGGAGACCATCACGCGTGTCAACGGACTTCTCAACGCGAATAATCGCGCCAATATTGCCGCGAGTCTCGCAAATGTTCGCGGCATGCTCGCGGAAGATCGTCCGGCGCTGCACTCCACGCTAAACAATCTCAATGCCACCAGCGCCAAACTCGCACCATTGATGGACGACTTTAAGAAGACGATCGCTCAGGCCAATACCGCGCTATCGCATGTCGACGCGACCCTCATGGAAAACCGTCCCGATCTTCGTCAAGCGGTGATCCAAATGCGCGCCGCTCTCACGTCCGCGGCGGCGCTCACGGATCAGCTGGATAGTACGCTAAACACGAACAGCGACAACATCGATGAGATTATTGAAAATATCACTCACATAACCGAGAACCTTAAGTCATTTACCGAAACAATTAAGACGCGGCCTTACACTCTGATTCGCGCGTCCACTCCGGCGCCGCATCAACCAGGGACGCTGCCCAAACGCCAAAAGTGAAAATGAATATGCGCTTCGAGCAAAAACGAATCTTCACTCTTCTCGCGGCTCTTTTGATGTTCGCGGGAATTATCGTTACGGCAAACTGCGGCGCAGCAAGACCGGTGAGATACTACACACTCAATCCCGCGCCGGCTCCTGAGCCTTCCGTTTCCGTCGAGAACAGCGCGCCGCTTTCCGCCACTATCCTGGTTGGACGCATCACCGCCTCGCATCTTTATCTGGATAGCCCGATTGTCTATAGCAGCGGCGGCGTGGAACTGGGGACATACCCAAGTCATCGCTGGGCTGAAGTTCCCACGGAAATGATTGAGACGATGCTGACGCAGTCGCTGCGGTCGACGGGGAAATTCCGCTCCGTCGGACGCATCGGCAGCCGTGCGAGAGGCGATTACATTCTTCGCGGGCATTTGTATGCGCTCGAAGAAGTCGATTCCCCTTCCCTCGCCGCGCGTTTCTCAGTTTCGCTGGAATTATTTCAGCCGAAGACCGGCACTGTGGTTTGGACTCAGTCGTACAGCCACGATGAACCCGTGAACCGGAAGACCGTGTCCGCCATCGTTGAAGCTCTTCGCCAGAATGTGCTCGCCGGCCTTGATCAGCTCACGAACAGCCTTGACGCGTACGTCTCGACTCGTGACGCGCGTTAGCGCATTTGTTTCGGAATGAAGGAAAGCACCGGGGCAAGCCGATGTCGCTCGGATTAGGCTTTCGATTTTCCGGGTAGCCGTAAACGATCGGCAACCAGCAATGTGCTTACCCACACTGCCGCTGCCAGATAGCCGGCTACAACATCGGTGGGATAGTGGACGCCGAGATAAATCCGCGAAATTCCAATCGCCAGTACAAGCAAGGCTGCCGCGATCCAGATGAAAACGCGGAAAAGAACGCGACGAATGCGCCCGGTTAGCAATCCAGCCAGCACGCCGTAAAAGCAAAAAGAGCCGAGCGAGTGGCCACTCGGAAAACTGTACGAGAGAGGAACGGGCCCGAAGAAAGGCACGGGTCGCGCGCGATGAAAAGTTTGCTTCAGAGTGAAATCAAGGACCAACTCTCCGGCCATCGCGATGGCCAGCCAAGTGGCTGCGCGCCACCATTTGACGAACAGAAAAATTCCCAAGCAAACGGCGAATAGCAGCGCGACAATTTCCACCGAGCCGAACATCGTGACGGTTCGCATGGTGGCCGTTAATGCGGGAGATGCGAATTGATGAATGAACGCCCGGACGTGAGCGTCAAACTGTTTCGCCTGGCCTTCAAAAACCTCCTCGGCCAGCCATGCAAATAAGAGCAGGAAGAAAACGGCACACGCCAAGCTCGCAATGACGAGGCCCGAGAGGACCGGCGTCGCTTTGACCGGCGGAGCCTTCTCAAGTTTGGGTTTGGTCAAGCGGATTCTTCTGTCTCTTGTGTTCAGTTGTTGTCTGGAATTCCGATATTAGGGGAAACATGCAGGCACGCGGCGGGTCCCAGGGCTTCCTGGCCCCGGTGCCCGCCGTGCCATTCTCAGTTAACCCTTGCGCTCGAAGAGTCCGGCTCATTTGTGCTGTTCCGGGCTTCTGTTTTGTGATACTGGTCGGTGAATCCGGGGAGCAGCTCTTCAAGAAACTCCGCGCACTTTGTTATGGCGACTCCGACCAACGCGCCCTTGAGATTGTCCAGAGTACGCGACGCGCTGCTCGCCCTGCGGTTAGAATCGGCGCCGCCCTGGAAATCACTTTGGCCTGCCTCTGTCTCATAGTTTCCCGGAGAGCCGCTTGTTGATGATGGCTTGCGCCGGGTCGAGCGGCGCGGGCCGCCGATGATTGCAGACAGCAGTAATCCGGCTCCGAACGCCAAGCCGAGCATCGCCATGGGACGTTCGTCAACCTGAACACGCCAGTCGACGGCATCCTTGAGTTTGTCTTCTAATTCACTGATGTTGTTGTTGAGACGATTGCGTCGTTCCTCGATATATCTTCCGATCTGCTCTGAGTTCTCGCCCATTCCGCTCTCCCCTTCTTCAGCGAACTGTTAACTGTTTTTTCGAACTGCGCCGAATGATCTTTCAATTTGGCTTTTCCCTTGGTGATCAACACCAGTGCGATCCCTCCTGCGACCGCGCTCACCACCAAAGCTGCCAGCCACACGGCCAGCACGGTGGCCAACGCATAGACGGCAGCTAGAAGCAAGAAGCCGAGCGCGTAAAGGACAAACACGATTCCCGCCCCGAACATCCTGGAGGCGTTTATCGTCTCAGCTGCCTCTTCCTTTATTTCGGTCTTCGCCAGCAAAAACTCGGAGCGTGCAATATCTTCGAGATTTCCAGCGATGTCCTGTAACACATCGGGCACAGACCTATCCGTTCTGTCGTTTCGATGGACCATCGATTGACTCCCTTTCGGAGTTGTTTAGTCGCTCCTGCGCAAAGCACGCGCGAGGAGAAAACCGGCAACAGCCGCAGCGGCAAGCGACTGCCCTGGGTAGCGCTTTACGAGACTTCCGACGTCGTCAGCCATGGCCTTCAAATCATTCTCGCGAATGTAATCGGCCGTGGCTTGTATCTTGTCGGCGGCGCGATGCGCCATGGTCGCGGCCTTGTCGCTCTTTTCGTGGAGCGTGGACGCTGTCTGGTCCAACGCGCCGGCAGCAGGGCCACGCTGCGCATCGATCTTGTCAACGGCCTTGCGCCCGAACTCGGCGACTCTGTCTTTCGCCTCGTTGGCCTTATCGCTCACGGTTTCCTGCATTCTTGCTGCGGTTCCCGTGCCTTCGGAAGAATAGCCCGTGCCTCTGTTGAATGGATTGTCCATGTGGATCTCCTTAGCGTCGTATTTTTTAACACTGCGAAAAGCGGTTCAAATGTTGTTGCTATAGACTGCTCTTCGCGCCGAACCGAAATGCAAGGCCCTTGCAGTCTCTAAGCCGCAGCCGCGCGAGCTTTCTTTCCCTGTTTATTTTTCGGCTCCGATTCGTTGCCTTCCGAACTCATCGCTTCCACGTTAATTTGCTCGGAAAGTTCCGTCAGCTTTTGGTCCGTGGCCTTCTCTTCAGAGAGCGTTTTCTCCAGTAAAGAGACACCTTGGCTGTCGCCCAGAAGCTCGGCATAAGTGCGCACGCATCCGTAGCCGGCGATTTCGTAGTGCTCCACCCGCTGGGCGGCGGCGATCAGACCTGCGTCGAGTTCTTCCGGCCCGGGATCTTCCTCAATGAGTTCTTTGCCTTCTTCGATCAAACCTTTCATTCCGTTGCAAGTCTTCCCTTTCGGGCTTTCTCCCAAAGCTTTGCACACCCTTTCCAGACGAGCCACATGCTCCCGGGTCTGCTCGAGGTGCTCCTCGAATCCGGCTCGCAGCTCATCTGAAGTGGCTGCTTTGGCCATTTTGGGAAGCGCTTTCACCAATTGCGTTTCCGCGCTGTAGAGATCTTTTAATTCCTCGACATACAGTTTTTTCAATGAATTCGCTTTCATCTTCACTCTCCTGAATTCTGGTCTCGAACCGGCCCTGCTCCCGTAAAACTAAGGAGGACGCTGCTGCCGGCTACGGAAATGTCGCATACTTTGGGAGCATCACACCGCGCTATGGCAACAGCCATACGGCGAAGGACGTACATCTCAAGAACTTTTGCTGTATCAAGATGATTCAGCGACGACTGTGATGTAGAGACAAGCGAATGCCGACAGAGCTCCGGGGACTGACACCTCGCTCGCGGCTGGACTCGGTCGTAGCGCGCTGGAGGACGACGCCCCTAGGAACATGACGGGCCGAAGTTCCTGCGGGAGGAATTCCCCGGTGCGCGAATAGCAAACTGCCCGTTTTATGCCGGATATCCTTGCGGCCCGGAAATGCATCTCGAAAGCCAGAGCCTACTTGCACGGCGTTCAAACTGATGAAGATGTTGATTTGATAACGGATATTCCGAGGGATATACTTCGTTATCGACAAAACTTAAGAATGCCGTCATGGGCATGCTGGCATGAAATATTCGATTCATAAACGAATCGTGAAACCGCCCGCTATCCAGCGAGACGAAAAAGCGCCTCCGGGCAATGCCCTCCTTTCCGGCAGTCGCGCAACTCCCCAACGATTTGGCAAAACCGCTGGCATTGTTACGGCGGTCATCGTGATTCCCCTAATAGTCCTGGGCGCGTACTTCTCGACAAACGTTCGACGCACAAGCGCGCTAGACCGTGGAGAATCTGGCACTGTCACCGTCACCAAGAGTGATTTTGTCCGTGTAGTTCGTTTGGCCGGTACCACGGAAGCTGTGAGGTCGCGGCCCGTGCTGGCACCGAGACTCGAGGGAGCGCAGCTAGATTCGATGGTCGTGACCAAACTTGCCCGGGCGGGCGCTCACGTCAAACAGGGTGACCTGCTCGTCGAGTTCGATCGCCAGGCGCAAATAAAGGACTCCCTGGATAAAAAAGCGACCTACCAGGACCTTGTCGATCAGGTGGAAGAGAAACGAGCCGCTGAGGATGCCGCCCGCGCCAAGGACGAGACAGAACTGAAGCAAACCGAGGACGATCTAACCAAGGCGCAACTGGAAGTGTCGAAGAAGGACATCGTGTCCCGCATTGACGCCGAGAAAAACCAAGAAACACTTGAAGAAGCTGAGCAAACTCTCAAACAACTCCGCCAAACCTTCCAGCTGAAACGCCAGGCTGCGGCGGCCGATATTCGCGTTCTGGAAATCCAGCGGGACCGCGCGCGCGGCACAATGCTGTACGCGCTGGGGAACGCAGAGAAGATGACGATACGCTCGCCCATGAATGGCATCGTGGTTTTAAATACGATTTGGCTGGGCGGCAGAATGGGAGAAGTGCAAGAAGGCGATGAGGTGCGGCCCGGTGTTCCGTTCATGAAAGTAATCGATCCCGCGGAGATGGACGTGCGCGTCGAAGTGAATCAGGAGGACATGCCCGAATTGCGCGTTGGACAGCGAGCGTCGGTGCAGCTCGACGCTTATCCGGGTCTTTCGTTTCCCGGCGCACTTGAAGAACTGGCGCCTTTGGGCCACTCAGGCCAATTCTCGGATAAGGTGCACGCCTTCGCCGCCATTTTTACGATTCGTGGAAGCAATCCCAAGCTCATGCCCGATCTTTCCGCCTCTGTCGATGTGGAATTGAGCACGATGAAAGACGTTCTGGTGGTGCCGGCGCAAAGCGTGACCATCGACAAGGCGCAAGCGTATGTGTGGTTGAAAACGGGGACGGGTTTCGACAAGCGGAGCATCAAGCTCGGTCCGGCGAATGATTTGCAGGTGATGGTCCAGTCGGGATTGAAAATCGGCGACGTGATACGGAAAGATGGACAGCAAAGCAATGGCTCTTCCTGATTGAAATGAGCAAGTTCGAGAATTTATGGAGGCGCAGAAAGGGAGCAGTACTGCTCTGCTCGCTTGTCATTGTCGGATCCGCGGGCTTGGGCGCTTTCCGCTTAGCACGTCCCGCACCGCTGATTCCGAGCGCTCTCGTTCAGCGCACTGAATTCACGGACTACGTGCAAATTCACGGCGAAGTGAAGGCCTTAAAATCCGTCACCATTTCAGCGCCGTACCAAGCCGGTGATTTGCAAATTATCAAGCTGGCATCGAATGGCGCGCCGGTGAAGAAAGGCGACGTCATCGTGCAGTTTGACGTGACCACGCTGAAACAAACTTCCGCGCAAGCTCAATCCACATTGAAATCTTCCGATGCGGAAATCCAACAGGCGCGTGCGAAGGCCCGTTTGACAGAAGAACAGGATCTCACCGACGTGATGAAGGCGCGATTCGACGTGGAGTCCGCGAAGCTGGACGCCAGCAAGCGTGAAATCCTTTCGAAAATCGATGGCGAGGAAGCAGATCTGAAGCTTGCCGATGCGCAGCAGAAGTTGAAAGAAATGGATGAGAAGTTGAAGGCAGATCGCGCTTCGGACGCGGCGGTCATCGAGAGCAAACAACAAAAACGCGATCAGGCGCTATACCAAGTTCGCCAAACGGAAAGTAGCCTGCACGAGCTCACATTGCGCGCGCCCATCGACGGTGTCGTTACTTTGCAGGACAACTGGCGGGCAGCCGGACCTATGGGCAACGCCATGCCGTTTAAGCCCGGCGACCGCGCCTGGCCGGGCGCCGCAATCGCCGAATTGCCGGATCAATCCACACTGGAAGTTTCCGCCCGCATTGATGAAACCGAGCGCGGCAGCGTCCAGACGGGCCAAACCGCAAATGTCCGGATCGATGCCATACCGGATCGAGAGTTCAGCGGCCGCGTAACTCAAATCAGCACCATCGCGAGCATGGATTTCTCTTCCGGCTGGCCTTTCCCGAGGAATTTTACGATGGACATTGCACTCGGTGGCTCTGATCCCAGGCTTCGGCCGGGCATGAGCGCCAACGTGCGCGTAATCGTGGACCGTATTCCGAATGGAATCACGATTCCGGCGGCCGCGCTATTTCACAAGGCGGGCCAAAGCGTGGTCTACGTGGTCCACGGCGAAAAACTTGAACCACGCCCCGTTGAGGTATCGCGGCACAGCGGCGATCAGCTTCTGATTGCGAAGGGATTGCAGCCGGGTGAGCGCGTGGCATTGCAAGAACCGGCGGGATCGGACTAGAGATAACGAATGAACTCGAAAAACATTCCATTCGGCACACTCGTGCTCTTAGCCCTCGCGGCCATAAATCTGGCTTCGTGCGCGGCTCGCGGCGCCACACAGCCCTCTTCACAAGACATACCCCTGACCACGGTAAAACAGGGTGATCTCCAGCCCAAGGTGTACACAACCGGCGAACTTCGCGCCACGCGAACCGTCATGCTGATCGCTCCGCCGATTGGCGGCGGCTCTCTGCAAATTATTGGCCTTCAGAAAACCGGCACTCCGGTAAAAAAGGGGGACGTCGTTATCGCATTCGACCCCAGCCAGCAGCAATACAATCTGGAACAGAGCCGCTCGGATTTCGAGCAGGCTCAACAAGAGATCGTGAAAGCGAAGGATGACTCCGCGGTGCAGGCCGCACAGGACCAAACTGCTTTGTTGAAAGCGACCTTCGCGGTGCGCCAGGGTGAACTCGATGTGAGCAAGCACGAGATTGTCAGCGCCATCGACGCGGAAAAAAATCAGTTGACCCTCGATGAAGCAAACAGGACGCTCGCGCAGCTCCAGCAAGATATCCAGTCGCATGCAGCGTCCAATCAAGCGACCATCGCCGTCGCCAACGAAAAGCGCAACAAAGCAAGTCTCGCCATGCAGCAAGCTCAACAGAACATCGAAAATATGCAGGTGCGGGCGCCATTCAACGGCTTGGTGGTGGTGCGCGACAATGAAAACGCCGCGGGCGGACTTTTCTTCGGCGGAATGACCCTGCCGGAATATCAGGCCGGCGACCAGACGGAGCCTGGATCGATTATTGCTGACGTGATTGACATCGATCAAATGGAAATCGCAGCGAATGTAGGGGAAATCGACCGGGCCAACATCAAAGTCGGGCAACCGGTCGAGGTGCAAGTGGACTCCCTGCCAGGATTAACGCTGGCGGGTCGCGTCAAGACTGTCGCCGGAATGTCGGGCGGATCATTCTTCTTCGACGACGATTCTGCACACAACTTTGGCGTGACGATTCAACTGACTGAACCAAACAATCGCCTGCGCCCGGGGTTTTCGACGCAACTTGTCATCCTCGGCGATCCTCTGCGAAATGCACTCTATGTCCCGCGCCAAGCGGTTTTTCAAAAAGACGGCAAGGCTACCGTCTACGTGAAATCCGGCGGGAATTTCGACGCTCATCAAGTGAAGATTCGTTATGTGACCGATGGAGTCGCTGTGATCGACGGTCTGAGCAAGGGCACGCAGATCGCGCTCATTAATCCCGTTCAAAATCCCGCCTCCAAGTCCGACGCTGCGGCCGCGACGCTGGGGCCCAGAGCACCTTAGGAATGGCAACGCAACGGATCGAGCCCACCCGGCTAGCTTACCCGCGCTCGCTGCGCCAGTGGTTCCCCGATTTGCGCCTGGGCTTCGAAAATCTGATGATTCACAAATTGCGTTCCCTGCTGACCATGCTGGGAATGATCTTCGGCGTCGCAGCCGTGGTATCGATGCTCTCAATCGGGGCCGGAGCGCAGCAAAAAGTGATGGCTTTCATTGAGCAGCTCGGTGTCCGCAATCTGATCGTGGAGGCAAAGGAGGCGAGCAATTATCAAACGCTTCAAAAAGTCCGGCGGACTTCGCCTGGGCTTACCTTCGCCGACTATCGCGCAATTTTGAACGTAGCCGGCGTCGCCGAAGCCACGCCGCGCAAAAGATTCACGCCTTCCAAGCTAATCCCCAAAGCCGAACAGGAGGATCCGCAAGTCTACGGAGTGAACCAGAACTACCTGCACATCGCGGGACTTCGTGTGACCGAAGGAAGGTTTTTCGGTTCGGAAGAGGACGCCGCTGCCGCGCCTGTGTGCGTCCTGGGTTCAGCAGCAAAATTCAATTTATTTGGCTCCGGGGAGGCGCTGGGCAAATACATCAAGGTGGACGATCAGTGGTTCCACGTGATTGGAGTGGTGGGGCCAGAACTGGCGACGCAAACCGAAGTGGCCGGCGTGCCCAACCAGGACTTGAACAACTTGATTTATGCGCCGGTGAACGCCGTGATTCTCAGGCTCCAAGACTCCTTCAGTGGGATGCGGGACGAAATCGATGGCATCTACTTGCATCTGGCGCCTGCGGCGGACAGCGCAGGTGTTGCCGAAGTAGTGCGAGGCGTCCTGAATACGTCGCACCACAACACGGGCGATTTTACGATCATAGTGCCGGCGGAACTGCTGGCGGAACAGCAACGCACGGAACGCCTCTTCAACACTGTGATGGTGGCTATTGCGTCGATTTCGCTTCTCGTCGGCGGCATCGGAATCATGAACATTATGCTGGCCAGCATTCTGGAGCGGACACGGGAAATCGGTGTCCGCCGTGCCGTCGGCGCGCGTCAATCGGACATCGTGCGGCAGTTTGTGGTGGAAGCGATTTTGATTTCCTTTGCCGGAGGCGTCGTGGGCGTTGTATTCGGGTTCGGGATGTCCCGATTGATCGCGTGGTTGGCCGGATGGTCAACCATTGTGACGGCCAGTTCCATCTTGCTTGCTTTTGTGGTGTCCATATCCGTCGGAATCATCTTTGGGACTTATCCCGCGATGAAGGCCGCGCGCCTCGATCCGGTGGAAGCAATCCGCTACGAATGAAGGCCACGCAATTGTTTTGGTGGGTTCTGATTTGAATAGTCAAGCAGCATCACTCCACCTGGGGGGAATGAATTGAAACCATCACACGTTTGGCTAATTCCGTGTCTGGCAGTATTCCTTTGCTGGGCTCCAAGCTATGCGCAGAATTCTACCTATCGCCAGTCCCTCGAGAAATCGTTCGGACATCAGCAACAAATCTCCGACGCGCAGGTGTCGCAGAGTTTCCAACAGTACATTGCGGATGGAAAGCTGCACCTTTCATTGGACGACGCGATCCGGCTGGCCCTGGCCAATAACACGGATATTGTTCTCGATCAGGAGCAAATCGGCGCGGCCAGGGATGCCATTGACTTCGCGCGTGGCCCGTTTGATCCCTCGCTGACGTCGAGCTTCAATGCGTTTCGTTCGAAGTCTCCCACGTTTTCGCAGCTTTCCGGAGCGCCGACGTTGAGCAACCTCACACAGAGCGCCCAGCTCGGCGTTTCTCAGACTCTGGAAACCGGAACAAACTACCAGGCTTCGCTTAACGCGAATAAACTTTCCTCAAACGCCTCTTTCAACTTTTTCAATCCTTCGGTCTCCGGTGATTTTCTGTTCACATTTTCGCAGCCGCTTTTGCGCGGCCGGGGATTTTTGCCTAATCGCGGACCGATCATCATTGCGCAGCGCGGCCTTGCCCGGTCGCGGGCGATATTTAAACAGGAGGTAAATGACGTCATTCTTCAGGTTGTGGCTCAATATTGGAATGTCGTTCAAGCCAGGGAGAGCCTTGCCGTGCAGCGCAAATCGCTCGAGGAGGCCCAGCAAAGCTACGACCATGACAAGCACTCGTTGCAGCTCGGCGCGCTGCCGCCGCTCGACATTTATCGCTCCGAATCGCAGGTTGCCCAGCGGCGCGTCTCTGAGATTCAAGCCGAATATTTCCTGAAACAGACGGAAGATACCTTCCGGCAAATCATTGGCGCCGACATCGATCCCAATATCCGTGCGCTCGATCTTGACTTGACCGAGCCGCCGGATCCGGCGGGAAACTTGATGAACATGGACATCGCCACGGCGCTCAACAAGGCCCTGGCCAACAGGCCGGAACTCGACGCGCAGCGGCAGCAACTGGCCAATGACGCGCTCAACATTAAAATCGCTCACAATGAACTGGAACCGAATCTGTCGCTCACTGGAACTTACGAAAGCAACGGACTGGGAGGGAATGAAATAAATATCAATAGCGTCCCGGTGCAAATCATTTCGCGAGGCGGCTGGTCTGATGCGCTTGGCCAGGTGTTCGGCTTCGGATTTCCAGGCTACGGATTTGGGGTCTCTTTGACGCTGCCGATCAAAAACCACGCGAATGAAGCAAATCTGGGAGACGCGCTAGTGACGCGGCGTCACGATCTCTATTCCGAGCGCCAGACGCGCCAGAACATCACTTTGGATGTGACGAACTCGGTTCACCAGCTCGAAGAGTCGAAGCTGGGCATGGAGGCTTCCAAGATCGCGCTCGATCTGGCGCAGAAAAACCTACAAGCCGAGCAGCGCAAGTACGCGTTGGGGGCGCAGCCAATCTTTTTTACGCTGGAAGCTCAGACGGAGTTGGCGCAAGCGGAATTAAGTCTCGTGCAGGCGGAGGTTGGTTACCAGCTCGCGGTCACGGCCGTTGACCACGCCACGGGCGATTTGCTTGACCGCTACCACGTGCAGGTCGCCAAGCTCTCCCAATAAAATATGTCCATTCTTGGACCGAACACCGGGCGAGAGCCTGTCTCTTCGCAAGCAGATGCCGCAAGGGGACGCACTGGTTCCCCAAGCAATACGGTTTTCGCTGCCGCGCCCGATGAATTACCGCTCGGGTTTCGCGCAGGTTGAGCTTATTTGCGGCACGGATTGCTGGGCGCAGACGGCGGCGCCGACAACGGCTCCTGATGCGCAATCGTTAGCTGCGTGTTCAGCGCGATCAGATCGTGACTCTTCAAATCATCCCACTGCGCCAACGTTGCATTCAGGTCCTCACAATAATCGCGATAGGCCGTGCGCATGGCTTCCGTCGGCGCCCTATCCGCACCGTCCACCTCCGGTGCCAGCCCGCCGAACTCGTTATTCAGCAATGCAAAGGTCGGCTTCGGTTTCCCGAAGCGGAAACCGCCTCCTTCCTCGCCTTCTATTTTATCCGGGGTCCGGTTCTCTTCCGACATCGGCCCAGCGATGGCAAAGTGCAAGTATTGGTTTATACTTCCTCCCGCGTGACCCTTTCGATGGCTGCGAGGAATTTCACAAGGCGCGACATTCTGAAGTTTGGTGCGATAGCTCCGGCCGCCGCGCGCGCATTCACGTCGCAGTCTGCCTTGGCCCCATTTAGCGATGATGAAGTAGCGAATGAGCAAGTGTCCAGCCAACCAGATGCGGCCCGGCGCGAACGCTTGCTCCTCGATTTCGATTGGCGATTTCATTTTGGCCACGCCGACGATCCTGCCCGAGATTTCGGCTACGGCAAGAACGGCGCCTTCGCCAAATCCGGCGAGCTTTTTCTGCCCGCGCGCCATAATTTCGATGATAGCCAGTGGCAAGCCATCAACCTGCCCCACGATTTCGCGGTGGGGTTGCCTTTCGTCAACGCGCCAGAACTCAGGGATTACGGATACAAGCCCGTTGGCCGCAACTTTCCCGAAACCAGCATCGGCTGGTACCGCCGCGTGTTCGAAATTCCCGCGAGCGATGCCAATCGCCGCCTCTCGCTCGAATTCGACGGCGTTTTTCGCGATGCCGTCGTCGTCCTCAATGGAATTTTTCTCGGCCGCAATCTCAGCGGCTACGCGCCCTTCCGTTTCGACATCACCGATTTCGCGCGTTACGGCGAAAAAAACATCCTGGTCGTCCGCGTCGACGTCACCGAGCACGAAGGCTGGTTCTACGAAGGCGCGGGAATTTACCGTCACGTCTGGCTCACCAAAACCAACGCACTCCACGTCACGCAGGATGGCGTCTACGTCACCTCAAAGCCGAACGGGAGCTCCGCGCAAATTTCCATCGCCACGGAAGTGGCCAACGAGTCCGATTCCGTACAATCCGTTCGCGTCACGCAGTCCATCTTCGACTCCGCCGGAAAACAAATCGCCACCGCCGAATCCGATGCTGCCTCGATCTCGTTGTGGGCCACGCAGACCATCCTGCAAAATCTCGGCGTCGAAAATCCATCTTCCTGGTCGCTCGAAAATCCGCATCTCTATCGCCTCGTCACCACCATCGTCGGCGGCGGCCAGATTCTCGATCGTTGCGAAACTCCCTTCGGCATCCGCACTTTCCACTTTGATCCAGACGAAGGTCTCTTCCTTAATGGCGAGCACGTCAAAGTCAGAGGGACATGCAATCATCAGGACCATGCCGGAGTCGGTACCGCGCTTCCCGACCGGCTCCAGTTTTTCCGCATCGCGCGACTCAAAGAAATGGGCGCGAACGCCTACCGCACCTCGCACAATCCGCCCACGCCGGCGCTTCTCGACGCTTGCGACCGCCTCGGTATGCTCGTGATGGACGAAACGCGCATGATGTCTTCCAGCAAAGAAGGTTTGAGCCAACTCGAGCGCATGGTTCGCCGCGACCGCAATCATCCCAGCATTTTTCTTTGGTCGCTCGGGAACGAGGAGCCGCTTCAAGGCACACCCACGGGCGCGCGCATCTGCGCAAGCATGAAGCGCCTCGTTCGCCGTCTCGATTCGAGCCGCCCGGTCACGCTCGCCATGAACAGCCGCTGGGGCCAGGGCGCCTCCGCTGTCCTTGACGTGCAGGGTTGCAATTATTTTCACAACGGCGACATGGATAAATTCCATTCCGCTTTTCCGCAGAGGCCCATCATCGGCAGCGAAGACGCCAGCGCCTTGTGCACACGCGGCATTTACGCCAATGATCCCGTGCGCGGCTACATGTCCGCCTACGATGTGAACACACCGGGACACTACGCTTCCACTGCTGAACAGTGGTGGAATTATTATTCCGCGCGCCCGTTTGCCGCGGGCGCTTTTCTTTGGACGGGCTTTGACTATCGTGGCGAGCCTTCGCCCTACGACTGGCCCTGCATCAGTTCGCATTTCGGCGTCATCGACACGTGCGGTTTTCCCAAGGACACTTTTTTTTATTATCAGGCGTGGTGGACTCCACAACCCGTCCTGCACGTTTTTCCGCATTGGAACTGGCAAGGAAAAGAAGGCCATCCGATCGGCGTGTGGGTGCACGGCAATTGCGAAGAGGTCGAACTTTTTCTCAATGGCACAAGCCTCGGCAGAAAACCGATGCCACGAAACTCCCACCTCGAGTGGCAAGTGAATTACGCTCCGGGAATTCTGTTGGCGCGCGGTTTTCAGAGTGGAAAAATAATTGCGGAATCTAAGCAGGAAACTGCCGGACCGCCCGCTGCAATTCAATTCACTCCTGATCGTCAGACCATCGCCGGCGACGGAGAAGACCTTGCCGTCATCACCGTGGCGATTTTAGATCGGAAGAACCGTCTCGTCCCCCTCGCCGATAACGAAGTCAGCTTTACGCTGGGTGGCCCCGGCAAGATTATCGGGGTGGGCAACGGCGATCCCAGCAGCCACGAACCGGATAAGGCCAGCCAGCGGAAAACGTTCAACGGTTTTGCGCAGGTGATCGTGCAAGCGCAAAAACAGCCCGGCGATATCATATTATCGGCGCGTTCGCCCGGTTTGCAAACGGCAACGGTAAAAATCACGGCCACAGCCGCTGCTTTGCGCCCAGCCGTCAGCTGACTTTATTTGTTGCAACGAGTTTCGCAGGGCGCGGTACATCGAGGCCGAAATAAGTGTACGCGTTTTCAAAACAAATGTTTTTGATTGTTGCGCCGATGAGATCCTCGTCGTTCGGAAGAAGGCCTTTCTCGATTTCGTACCCCAGCACATTGCAAAGAATACGGCGGAAGTATTCATGGCGCGGAAAGGACATGAAGGAGCGCGAATCCGTAATCATGCCAACGAAGCGGGAGAGAAGTCCGCAATTCGACAGCGCATTGAGTTGCAGTTCGATTCCTTCCTTCTGATCGAGAAACCACCAGCCGCTGCCGAACTGAATCTTGCCGGGAGTACGCCCGTTTTGAAAATTTCCGATCATCGCGGCAAAAACATAGTTTTCGGCAGGATTGGCATTGAAGATAATCACCTTGGGCAGCAGATTCTCCCGATCGAGTTGGTTCAAATACGCGGCCAAAGGCGCTGCCTGGAGCCAGTCCCCGATAGAATCAAATCCCGTGTCTCTGCCGAGCGATTCAAGCATTCGCGTATTTGAATTGCGCAACGCACCGAGGTGAAGCTGTTTTGTCCATCCTCGTTCCGCATCGAGCCGGCCGAAAAACAGCATTAGAAAACTGCCGAGCTTCGACGTTTCCTCAACGGTGAGGTTCTTTCCGCCGCGGACCTTGCTGAAGATGTTTTGGGCTTCGCGCTCCGTGCACGCATCCGCGTAACAATAGTCCAATCCATGATCGGAAAGGCGACAGCCATGCTGATGAAAGCAATCGTGGCGCTTGCGCAAAGCATCCAGAAAGTCGGAGAGCTGCGAAATGTCCACGCCGGCGCTTGCGCCAAGCGTATCTGTCCATTTGTTGAAGGCCGCGGGATCCTGCGTTTGCATCGCTTTATCCGGCCGAAACGCGGGGAAAACTCGTGTGGAAAAACCGGATCGTTCGATTTGCTCATGGAACTCCAGAGAAACGACCGGGTCTTCCGTAGTGCAAACGGCGACGACATGGAACTTTTCGAGAATTCCCTGAGCGGTCAGATCACCGCTCTGCAGGCGCTCGTTGCCTTTTTCCCAGATTGCCGGAGCGGACTGCTCGTTGAGCAGTTCGAAGATGCCGAAATAACGGGCCAATTCGAGATGCGTCCAGTGATAAAGAGAATTGCGCAAGGTATGCGGGACGGTTCTTGCCCAGGCCAAAAATTTATCGTACGGTTCCGCTTCGCCGGTGCAATACCGCTCCGCTACGCCATTCGCACGCATGGCGCGCCATTTGTAATGGTCCCCTTCCAGGCAGATTTCCGTCAGGTTGCGGAAACGGCGATTTTCGGCGATCTCCTGAGGAGAAAGATGGCAGTGGAAATCAAAGATCGGCTGGTTCGCTGCGTACGTGTTATAGAGATACCGCGCAGCTTCATTTTCGAGAAGGAAATTTTCGTGGATAAACGCCATGTGCTTAGCTCACACCCGCGCGCGACGGGAACATCGTGGCGCCGTCGGACTTTCCCGGAGGCGTCGCAACCTTACCGTTGATACGCACGTTTTTGAGCGAAATGTCCTCCACGTTCTCCAGAACGTTTGGTTGCGCGACGTCTTGGAAGTCACAGTTTGCCAGCTGGATTTTGTCGATCGGCGCATTCTTGAATCCTCGAAGATAGAGGGCGTACTTGGCTTCGCGGACGTTCATGTTACGGATTTCAACATTTCGGACCACCGGAGTGAACCCTCCCGCTTCACCTTCCTCGTAGTAGAAGTCGATGGAAAGTCCGGCCGCCGATACTTGCCCGACATCGATGTTACGAACATATATATTCTCAATGTCCCCTCCGCGCATGGCGTTGTTTTTGATTCGCACGGCATCGTCCAAACGAGGACTATCCATGTGGCAGTTCTCAGCGAAAACATTGCGAACGCCCCCGGAAATCTCGCTTCCCACTGTTACGCCTCCGTGGCCGTTCTTCATGTGGCAACCCTGAATCACGATGTTCTCCGACGGCACATGGACGCGCCGGCCATCGGCGTTCCGTCCGGATTTAATTGCGATGCAATCGTCGCCCGTATTGAAGAAACAGTCTTTGATCAGCACATCGGTGCACGATTCCGGATCGCATCCATCCGTGTTAGGACCGAAGCTGCTGATTGTCAATCCCTGTATGGTTACATTCGTGCATAGAACCGGATTGACTTGCCACATCGGCGAGTTGAGGAGCGTGACTCCCTCAATCAGCACGTTCTTGCAGCGATAGGGTTGAATAAACTGGGGACGCAAGTAGTGGCCCTCTCCGAAAATCCGGTCGCCGACGGGTATTCCCTTCTCCCCCATTTCATGCAGCAGGTTGCGATCCTTCAACTGGTTTGGCTGGCCCTCAGTCCAGCCGCAGGCGCGCCCCCCTTTCCACGGCCACCAGTGCTGACAGCCGCTATTTCCGTCGATTGTGCCCTTACCACTGATAGCAATGTTCTCCTGCTCGAAAGCGTAAATGAAGGGAGAGAAGTTCATCAATTCGATGCCCTCCCAACGGGTGAAAACAAGCGGGTACTTTCGAGGATCCTGGCTGAAACGAACCGTGGCTCCCTGGCTGACGTGAAGGTTCACGCCGCTTCGAAGCCTGATCGCGCCGGACGCGAACTCCCCGGGGGGCACCATGACTCTGCCCCCTCCGGCCGTATAGCATTTCGTAATTGCGCTTTGGAACGCCTGGGTACAATCCGTCTTATTGTCGCCAACAGCCCCGAACTGGGTGATGTTGAACTGCCGGTCGGGAAACTGGGGCGGCCGGATGCGGCTCAATGTATGAGGAACCTGCACCCAAGGATCTTGTGAGTCGTTCGATGATGTCGAACCTGTTCCCGAACGGTCGTTCTTCGCATCGAGGAGCTCCGCGCTCACGCACAGAGCGCCAGCGGCTAGCATGGTTTTCAGTAACTCGCGGCGAGTGTTCATGACCGAACCGAGAGAGCTCGGATTCCTGCCGAAGCCACCAACGGATTCGATCGACAGGAATTGGCCCTCCTATTGTCAGCTTTTGTGTTGCGAATCGAGACTAGCCGGTCTTCAAGAAAGAGCAGGCTTTTCGAGAGTCGCAGGGCGGTACTAAAACATATCGGACTCATGGTGTCAAGAAAACTTGCTCGTTTTTCATGAAATATTTCACAAGACTTAAGAAAACTCGTATACAGTGCCCTGGAAGAACTGTCGAGTGCCCTGGGCTCCTTTCTTCTGTGCAGCACTCACTTGCGCTACGGAGGAACTCCTCATGACATCCAAACGGCTCGCAACATTCTTCCTAGCCGCCGTTTCTGCGCTACTCATGGCGTTGCCTTTCGCGCCTGCGGTTTCCGCCGCACAGAACGCACGGGCTTCCGTTCGCGTGGTTGTGGCGCCGGATGGAAGCGGCGATTTTCGAACCATCCAGCAGGCGATTGATCATGCTCCTCCCGAAGGCGACGGCCGGCTGATCATCGCAATTCAACCGGGCATCTACCACGAGCGCCTTACTGTACCTCAAGATCGGGCCCGCACGACGTTTGTGGGACTCGGCAAAGACCCGGCCTCCACGGTCGTGACATACAGCATGAGTGCCGCTGCCGCGGGCGGCACGTTCTTTAGCAGCACGGTCGACGTCGAGGCGAGTGACTTCGAAGCTTCAAATCTGACGTTCGAGAATTCGTTCGGGCCCGGTTCACAAGCGGTCGCCCTGTCCATCCACTCAGACCGCGCCATCTTACGGCGCTGCCGATTGATTGGCTGGCAAGATACGCTGTACGCCGCCTCTGGCCGGCAATATTACGACCACTGCTACATCGAGGGCGCGATCGATTTCATTTTCGGCAATGCGCGCGCGATTTTCGATCACTGCGAGATTCATACCTCCGGCGCCGGATACATTGCGGCCGAAAGCCGGACGACACCGGACGGGCTGGGCGGCTTCGTCTTCAATCGTTGCAAACTGACGACAGGAGACGCTGAAAAAAAATCCTACCTCGGCAGACCGTGGCGGCGCTATTCCCGCGTCGTTTATATCGATTGCTGGATGGGCACTCAAATCCGTCGCCGAGGATGGGACAATTGGCGTAATCCTGCCAACGAAAAGACCGCATGGTTTGGCGAATATCATTCGACCGGCCCCGGCGCGAATCCAGGCCAACGAGTTCCATGGGCGCGTCAATTGAGCGCCGCGCAGGCAGCGGCGTTTCGGCCACAAAAATTCCTGGCGAAGCCAGATGGCTGGGATCCGGTCGCCGGAGCTAGGTCAAAACTCCAATAACGTTCAACGCGCGGCGGAAGCGTTCTCTTCACTCAGATTTTACTTGCTTGGTACCGGAACAAACTTATCTGAGCAAGCATTCGGCTTGCCATTCCTAGGATTCCCCGTGAACTGGACGTCATCTCCAGAGGGCCGAAAATTGACCGGGCCCGGGCCAAGAGTGATGTCCGCATGGCTGGCGTTGATCTTGACTTCCGCTGGCGCATCGAGGATCACATTGTCCAGACGGATCCCGAGGCGATGGCTCTCGTCATAACCTTCTAAAGTGATTTTGCCCATGCCTAATACGCGGACTCGGCGCAGCGTGACGTCATGGAAAACAGGCAGCAGATTCCGCGCTTTACCGTAAAACGAATAATGCGTATCCATGAGAATGGGATTCTTGGTCTCGCGAATGCAGACATCCTGGTAGACAACGTCGTGCACGACGCCGCCGCGGCTCGAGTTGGATTTAATGCGGATTCCGTTGTCGGCGCCGTCGATCGATAAGTCGGTGACGCGCACAGCGCTCACGCCCCCGTTGGTTTCGCTGCCGATCGACATGCCGTGCCCCGTATAAAAATGATTGTGCGCGACTGTAATGTGCGAAGAAGGCCCGGAGTTGCCCGCTTTGATTGCCACATTGTCGTCGCCCGCATGGATGTAACAATGGGCAATGGTGACGTCCGTCGCGGAGGAGGGATCAATTCCGTCCGTATTTCTCGCCGTCTTCGGCGTGTCGATGATCACGCCCCACGCCGTGAAACCGCGACCTCCGGAATAAAAAACATGAAAGTTTGGGGCGTTTTTTAGCGTGACACGGTAGAGCGTGAAATCATCGGACCCAATCGCTTGCACAAGTCGCGGGCAATTCTGCCTTCGATCTCCAGTTCTCGCCTGCTCGGCTAGCTCCCACCAGGAAGCGCTTCCCCGCAGCAGTTTTGCCCAGCCGCGACCGTCGATGATACCGTCGCCCATCACCGCAGCGCCAGCGACATGATCCACGTTGATCAGCGCCTTGCAACCGCGGCCTTTCCGGTCGACGATCCCGCAACTGTTCGGAGAAACGTCGTAGTCTCTTGGATTTCGGGAAGCAAAGAGAATGGCATGCGCGTCCAGCAACAGCGTGACTCCGGCGCGCAGTTGCAGCGGTCCCGAGAGAAATGCGTCCTTGGAACCGCTCGTCTTGAGTTCTACGGCACGGCCTGCCGGGCAATGATCAATCGCCTGTTGGATACGCGATGTGTCTTGTTTTTGTTCGTCCGATGGTTGGAGGGTAGTTTTGTTCCGGACGGCGAGAAGAGCAGCCGTCACGGTTGCGCAGACTGGAGGAATCCTGGGTTCGACGACCCTCCGCCGATCCTGGCCGTAACTCGCACGTGGCGCGGCCGCCGCGATAGCGACCAAGGCGATCAACAACCACTTCTTGGCGCGGGTGAGGCGTGGGCTTACCATGATGGACGTAGTCAGACGCCGACGTCGGCGCGCCATGAAGGAGTGCTCAACATCAAAGGTGCCAACCCTTCCTATTTACCAACGTCATGGTTCCGCGCCATTTACTATTTGCCAGCCGATCCTTACCCCGACACGTATCACCAGACTAGACGCGCTCCTAACTGAACTTGCCGCGAAAGGTTCGCCTGTTTATTGATCACGCCGAAGCTGCTGCTGACCGGACTGCTCACTTGCGCGGCATCAAACGTAGGATGGTTCAGGGCATTAAATGCCTCAAGGCGCAGTTGCAGGTAAATGCTCTCGGTGACGTTGAAATTTTTCAAGATCGAAGCGTCCAGATTATTGATGCCGTCGGCCCGAAAATTTCCGAATGTCGTTGGGAACGTCCGGATGTGAAATTGAAACTGGTCATTTTTGTTCGTATCGAATACTGCGGTATTAAAGGCGGGCACGGGAACCTCCTTGCCACTGACCAATGTCTCGCCGGTCTGGCGCGGATTCAAGTCGAACGGGCCGCCCAAATACACATAGTCGCTATTTGTCCAGACAATCGGCGCTCCCGTCTGATATGTGTAGATGCCGTTCACAACCCACCCGCCGAATAGCAAATTCGACCAGCGGGATCGCAGGTCTACGCTCCGGCCTTCTCCAAACGGCAACTCGTAACTGAATGCCGCGACAAAGTGATGAGTATGGTCGAAAGGCGAAATGCGCTTCTCTGGCAGAGGATCGATCGCGTTTAAGTAAGAATCACGTTCAATCAGTTTCGAATACATGTAATTGCCGATGACTGACAGCCCCTGTGAAAAGCGCTTCTCCAGCCGTACGTCCAGGCTGTTGAAATAGGAAGAGCCGGCAGTGTTGTTTTGCATGAGCACGCCCGTGCTTGTGCTGCTATTGCCTTGGGGGAACTCAGGATAGACGGCGAGCAATTGGGCGACACTGGTTTTCGAACCATTGAGACTGGTGCCCGGCAGCAGCCCCACGAAGGGATTCGGCACCGTGGCTGTCAGATTCTTAATCAGGGTCGCATCGCGAGTCGGCATGGTGCTGAGAAACTGCGCTGGGATGGGGTTGAGCTGTGTGACCGCGATGGGCACGTGCACCGCGTGATTTCCCACGTAGTCTACTTCGAGCAGGAGATTTGGTGTTATCGAGTGCTGAACGCCGAGATTCCAGCGCACGGAATAAGGGTCATTTACATTCGGACTCATAAACGACACCGTCTGCCCAAGGAACGTGCCCAATCCCAGAGAAGAACCTTGCGGCGGCTGGATGCCGGTCGGGAATGGATCGGCGAGCGTCGTGGCTGGACTCAGAAAATTGTTCGTAGTTCCCACGAATGGAGTGGTGGCGCTGAAGCCCTCCTGATCGAGGATCGGATTGGACGAATACGTGCCCGTGGAGGCCAGGTTGGCAACAGTAATCGGAGATACGAAAAGTCCAAAACCGCCGCGGATCACTGTGCCATGCAAGATATCAGGGCTCCACGCAAATCCGAATCGCGGACTGAACAGATGCGAATTCTGATTGTACTCTGCTCCCCCGCGCGTGCCGGGAAACGTGAGACCGCCGAGCACCTGGAAACTGGTCGGAGGAATTTGCGGGATTGGATTTTTCGCGTAAGCAGCTTCAGCTGCCGTAGCAATAGGGCTCGGCGCGGTGAGGTTAAAACCGTTTACCGTGCGGCCGAAACTTTCCGCGTACGGTGTGTCATGTTCAAACCGCAGGCCCAGATTCAACGTCAGATTTCTCCTCAACCGCCAGTCATCCTGCACGAAACCGGCGTAATAGTATGAAATGAAGGTACCGAAGGAATTGACCGTGTATTGCCCGGCAGTCGGAAGGCCGAGCAGAAACGAGGCGAAATCCTGGCCAAATGGAGACGCGGGAGAACTTGCTGTGGGGCCGGTGGTCCAATTCGTTCCGAAGGTGTAACTCCCCGCCGGACTTCCATAACTGATGGTATCCAGGCGGTATTGCCGGAAATCGACTCCAAATTTCAACGCGTGATTCCCGACAGTTTTCATCACATCGCCGAAAAGCTGATACGACTCCGAAGGAACTCGGGAATCACCCGTGTTCCCGAAACACTGAAAACTGGTTTGGCTGCCGCAACTGCCTGAAAAACTGATAGGCGCCAATTGCAAGCGCTGCGAGGAACTGCTGATATATGAAGGAAAGCCTAACTTGGTTGGGTCGAAGCCGACGCTCGGGTCGCCATGCACTTCTCTTAAATACGTCCAGTTTGCGCGGATATCGGCGACCATTGTTGGCGATACGGTATAAACTTCGTCGACGGTGCCACCCCAGTTTTCGCGCGAAAGGGTGGTGCCCGTAGCGATGTTGCTGAAGTAGTTGTTCTTGGATTGCAGGCGGAAATTATGCCGAACATCAAAGAACAGATGGCTGTTCTGGCTCATGTTGTAATCGAGGCGGCCAAGCTCGTTATCGAAGGAATCGTTGCTGGTATTTGTGTTCGAGTAGTTGTCGAACCCGTCCGGGCCGCCGGGAAGGTTGGGCTCTGGATAATACTTCAGATAAGCGCCGGCGATATTATTGATCAGGTTCGACGGAATTTTGTTGCAGGCGGTGCTGCCGCCCGTGGGTGTCTGCGTGTTGTTCGAGTTCGTCGGCAAGGGACTGCCCGAGGGGTCGCAGAAAAAGGGCTGCCGGTTGATTGTGCTTCCACTTAGAGAGCCCGAGTAAGGATTGTAGATCTGATACTGCGACCCTAACGCGAGAAGTGACGAAAAATCTCCCAGCCGCTCGGCATCCGTCGGCACTGTAGTAATGTCGTTTGTCGGCTGGGCGTCGGCAAGATTTTCCCAGGCGAAGAACCAGAACAGCTTGTTGCGGCCATTGTACAATTTGGGAATCACGACCGGGCCGCCCGCGGTCAGACCGTATTGATTGAAGTGGGTCACTTGTTCCGACTTGCCGGATCGATTGCTGAAGAAGTCGTTCGCATCCAGCGCGGAAGCCTGCGTGAACTCATACATCGAGCCATGAAATCCGTTCGTGCCTGTCTTCAGAATCTGGTTTGCTGTGCCACCGAAACTATGTCCGTAGGCGGCATCCGTATTGAAGGCGTCCACCGTTACTTCCTGCACAGCGTCTTGCGGCGGGCTGTAAGCCAGGCTCCCGCTCCATATCTCGTCCGGAGCACCATCCATCAGCAGCTCGCTGGTCTGCGCGGGCGTTCCTCCGATGCTCCATGCAGCCGCTCCATTATTGTCGAAGGGATGAACCAGCGAGGGGTTTGAAGTCGCAATCACGCCGATCGATAGCTGCGCCAGCATCATCGGTGTTCTGCCATCGAGTGGCAAATCTTCCACCTGCTTGGTGGTAATCACTTGCCCGGTCGAAGCGTTCTCGGTGTTCACAAGCGGAACATTGGCCCGGACTTGCACCGATTCCGTAACTGCGCCGACTTCGAGCCGAATGTCGATCACCGGATGTCCACCGGACGCAAGCTGCAGGTTCTTCTGCACGAATTTCTTGAATCCCGGAGCCTCCGCCGTAACCTGATAGTTGCCGGGCGAGAGAAACGGAATTGTGTACTCGCCAGAAGATCCCGATTGGGTTTCCGCTTTAGCACCGGTTTGTGTTTCGATGGCGGTGATCCTGGCATTCGGGACAACCGCGCCCGTGGTGTCCGTGACGATGCCGCTGATTGTGCCGCGAAATTCCTGCGCGGATAACAGCATCGGCGCAAGCAACACCAGAAAAACCACGAGGACGCGAACCTTCATTGCCTTGAACCCCCTGTTCTCAATTTTTCGGCGCCGCTAGCACATGCAGGCACGGCGGCACGCGCGCCACCCGCATCCTGGAGCAGCCTTTCCTTCCTCGACAAAAACCTCCAAAACGCGCCCGCGCGAGGCTTCGAACTCCTATTAGAACTGGATGCCGATTGCATATAGCTCAGCACAGCCTCGGATGTCAAGAAAAGTTTTCAGATAACAGTGAATGTTTTCAAACCGACTCCGCAACTAATAATCAAGTTGCCCGCAAACTGGGGAGATCGAGCATAAGTCACAAATAAAAATGGCGTTATGCGTGGTTATTAGTACGGCTTGTCTGGTTATTTCAGTACCGCGGATCACCCGCCCCTCGACATGTTCTATGGCGTAAGTTTAATGACTCAAAGGGGATGCGGGCCATGACATTGACGGGCGTTGAAAATGTTTCTCCGGCAGTGTAATATGCTGCCGCTTCACTCCGAATAGATTGGAGTTCCAATCCCAGCCGAGAGACGAGTGGCGAGTCAACCACGAAAGATACGATTTGAGGAGGTGGCCCGCGAGGCACGCGTCAGCATCGCTACCGTCTCCCGCGTGGCCAATGGGAGCCAAACCGTTACGCGAGGTTTGCGCGAGCGGGTAACCAAGGCGGCTCTTAAGCTCGGCTTTGACTTAGACGGCAAGCGGAAGTCCCGAATCATCGCCTTCATCCTCAGCAACCGCGGTGTTCTGCATCCTTTTCACTCTGCGGTACTTGTAGGGGCAGAAGCTTACTGCGCACTTCACGAGTACGGTCTCCTTTTCCTACCGATTCAATATCCGGACAATGTATCCTGGCGAGATCTTCATCTTCCCCAGGCATTGCAGCGCCATGACCTGGTCCGCGCCGCGATTGTCGCGGGCACAAACTCGCAGAACTTGCTCGATTACCTGACGCACAAGGGAGTCGGATTTGTGGTTCTGGGAAATAACGTGGCAGGACAATGGCGCAAGGAAGAATGCAGCGCTGTGTATTTTGACGATCTCGACGGCGCGTATGGCTTAACCCGCTATTTGCAGTCCTTGGGGCATCGCCGCATCTGGTTTGTGGGGAACTGCCGAATGCCGTGGTTTTTGCGCCGCTACGAGGGGTATCGCCGGGCGATGGAGGAGGCCGGCCTGAAGCCCCTAAAAAACGACGTCGATTGCGATGACGGGGAGGACATCGGTTTTCTTGCCACAAAATCCATTTTGAACAGTCACGAATCCGTCACTGCAATCTTTGCCGGTGAAGACACCGCTGCTCGCGGAGTCTACAAAGCACTGCAAGAGGCGGGCTTGCGAATACCGAATGACGTCAGTGTGGCTGGTTTCAACGATATCCCCGAAGCGGCGGGACTAACTCCTCCCCTGACGTCCGTCCGTGTATTCACCGGCCAAGTGGGCAAGCAAATGGCAGAACTGGTGCTGAATCGAATCGGCCGTCCGGATTTGGGTCCGGAGGTAATCACGATTCCAACGCAGTTGGTCAAGCGCGAATCGTGTGCTCCGGCCTCTGAGTAGGCTTATACGATGACGTCATGCAGCTCCAACGCGCAAACTGCTCGACCATTCCTTACGTTAGAGCAACTCTCTTTCGGTGTCGGTGACCGCTTTGCTCATCAGGCAAAAGCGCAATTGCGCGCGTGCATGCTTGCGTCGGAGAACGGCGCCGAAATCACGCCGGTCTGGAATAAATCTTACCGCGAACACGTCACCGTCGGTTCAGAACCCTCCAGCGTGTTTGTCGCCGCCCAAGCTGCTGCTCGCGAACTCGGCTGGAAAAAACCATTTCACGTGGACGCCGATCACATTACGCTGAAAACAGTGGAAGGCTTTCTATCGTCCAGCGATTATTACACGCTGGATGTAGCGGACGCGATCGGCAAACCGTCACCTCGTGAACACGTGGACGCGTTTGTTGCCGGGCATGCGGAGCTCGTGCAACGAATTGACCTGCCTGGGCAGGAGCGCCCGCTGGCAATATCACCTGCGGCCGTCGCACAGGCCGCTGCAAAATACTTGTTCGCTGCAAAAGAAGCGGCCCGCCTCTACAGACATATTGCAGATGAAAAAGGGCAGGGGAATTTCATCACGGAAGTCTCCATGGACGAGACCGACAGCCCGCAAAAACCTGACGAGTTGCTCGTGATTCTCGCCGCTCTTGCGGACGAAGGCTTGCCATTGCAAACGATCGCGCCGAAGTTTACGGGCAGATTCAACAAGGGAGTGGATTACATCGGGAGCGTGGCCCAATTTGAATCCGAATTTCGCGCCGATATTGCCGTGATCGCGCACGCTGTCCGCGCGTATCGCTTGCCAGCCTCTCTGAAACTTAGCGTGCACTCAGGAAGCGATAAATTCTCGATCTACCATGCTATTCACCGCGCGCTTCTCGACACCGGGGCCGGCTTGCATCTGAAAACCGCGGGCACGACATGGCTCGAGGAGTTGATCGGCCTGGCCGAAGCGGGAGGCGGCGCGCTCGCGCTCGCGAAAGAAATTTATGCCCAAGCCTACGAGCACCGCGATGAATTATGCGCGCCCTATGCCGCTGTCATTGACATCGACGTTGCCAAGCTCCCCGCTCCGAACGAAGTTCGGTCGTGGTCCTCCGAACAATATGCCCGCGCCTTGCGCCACGATCAGACGTGCCCGGAATTCAATCCTAGCTTTCGACAATTGCTGCACGTCGGCTACAAGATCGCCGCGAAACTCGGGAAGAGGTTTCTGGATATGCTGGACGCTTGCGAAAACGAGATCTCACGCAACGTCACCGCCAATCTTTACGAACGGCACCTGAAACCCCTCTTCCTCATGGAGCCGGCCGCACAGCACAGAGTCGCCGAAGAGATTTCCGGGAAAGGATGGCAATGAGTTTGGACAAGTTGACGCGCCCGTACGACTTCACCGGCCAAACCGCGATCGTCACCGGGGGTACGGGCGCCCTGGGGAGTAAGATTGCCTGCGCGCTGGCCGATTGCGGCGCGCGGTTGGCAATTCTGCACCGAAATCCCAAACGCGGCGGCGAGCTATTGCAACGCATCGGCAGCCATGCGGCGAACGCGGAGCTTCTTTGCGCCGACATCTTGAAGACCGAGGACCTGCGCCAGGCGGCGAGCGATATTCAAAGCCGGTTCGGAAAAATCGATCTTCTGATCAACGCTGCTGGAGGCAACCAGCCGCAGGCCACAACGAGCGCCGACGTAACCTTTTTCGATTTGCCCATCGATGCGCTGCGCGAGGTTTTTGACCTAAACCTCCTGGGGACCATTCTTTGTTGCCAGGTTTTTGGAAAAATCATGGCCACGCAAGGCAGTGGCGTCATTTTGAATGTTTCTTCGATGAGCGCCTTTCGGCCACTGACCCGCGTCCCCGCCTATTCGGCGGCGAAAGCTGGGGTCAGCAACTTCACTCAATGGCTTGCTGCGCATATGGCACAGGAATATTCGCCGCGCATTCGCGTCAACGCCATCGCTCCTGGCTTTTTCTCGACAGAACAGAACCGCTTCCTGCTCACGGATCGCGCGACGGGTGAACGCACCGCTCGCGGCCAAGCGATTCTCGCTCATACGCCCGCAGGGAGATTCGGAGATCCGGAGGATCTGCTTGGCGCTGCTCTCTGGCTGCTCTCGCCAGCATCCGCGTTTGTGACCGGCACCATTGTGCCGATTGACGGTGGCTTTTCGGCCTATAGTGGTGTGTAGCGGTTCCTGAACGCAATACGCTCGACCGGATTTTCACCGGTGCCGCTGGCGAAGGGTCATGACGGTAAAGTTCCGTGAAGCGCGCGCAGAGGCAAGCGCAGCGACATCCAAGCCCATTCCTCCCCGGCCAAGGAAGCGAAAATGGTAATCGGAGAAGGCTCAGCCAATCGGTACCTCACTACTGAAGAAATAGCTGCCATCCTTGCGCAGTCGGTTGCTTCCCTTCCCCTTGAGGGAAAACGCGTTCTCATCATCATCCCCGACGGTACCCGCACCATGCCAATGCCCATGATGTTCGGTTTGTTTCAGAAAATTTTGCGTCCGCGCGTCAAGGCGATGGATTATCTGGTGGCTCTGGGCACGCATCCACTCATGACCGACGCTCAATTGTCGAATCTGGTGGGACAGCGGGTGGTCGATGGCATGGTTGGTGAAACGCATGTTTTCAACCACCATTGGGAAAAGTCGGATACTTTCGTGCGCCTGGGAGTGATTCCGGCCAGCGAACTCCGGGAAATTACGAATGGCTTGCTGGCACAGGATGTGCCCGTGGGACTTAATAAGTTAATCCTCGACTACGACCATATTTTTATTTGTGGTCCAGTCTTCCCGCATGAGGTGGTGGGATTCTCCGGCGGCAACAAATATTTCTTTCCGGGCATCGCGAGCTCGGAGATCATCCATTTCACGCACTGGCTTGGAGCATTGATGACGAATTACGACATCATCGGCTCCGGATACACGCCTGTACGCGCTGTGATTGACCGCGCTGCCACCTTCATCCAGCAGCCCACTGCTTGTTTCGCGTTCGTCGTTACCCATGATGGCGTGGCTGGCCTGTTCTTCGGAACGCCGCAAGAGGCTTGGAAGGCAGCCTCGGAGCTTTCGGCGAAAAAGCACATCATCTACGTGGAGCAGCCATTTCGGCGCGTGCTCTCTGTCATGCCGGAGATGTACCACGATTTATGGACGGCCGCCAAAGGCATGTACAAGATCGAGCCGGCAGTCGCCGACGGCGGCGAAATTATAATCTACGGACCGCACATCAACGAGGTGAGCTATACCCACGGAAAGCTCATCGAAGAAATTGGATATCACTGCCGGGATTACTTCGTCAAACAGTGGGACCATTTCAAGAACTATCCCGGAGGAATTCTTGCCCACTCGACGCACCTGAAAGGACTGGGTCAGTACGATCCTTCGACTGCCGTCGAGACACCCCGCATTCGCGTGACGCTGGCCACGAAGATTCCGGAAGAGCTCTGCCGACGCATCAATATCGGTTATCTGGATCCGGCAACGATCAAGATTGAGGAATGGCGCGGACGTGAGCAGCAGGGCATTTTTGTGGTTCCCCGCGCCGGCGAGCTTCTGTACAGGTTAAAAAGCGACCTCCGCAAAAATCAAGCAGCGGATTGACTTGCTTTGATTCTCGATTGGCGGGGATAAATACGGAGTTCGCCCAACGAGCAAAAATATTCTCGCACACCCCTGGCACACCTACCGCTGCACGCGAGTTGAACCGCCCTTCGCAAAAGCGCGCACCTGTTCAACGGTCGCCATGGTTGTATCTCCCGGAAACGTGGTCAACAGCGCCCCATGCGCCCATCCCAGTTTCACCGCCTCCTCCGGTCGTTCGTCGGTGAGCAGACCGTAGAAAAATCCCGAGGCGAAACCATCACCTCCTCCGATGCGATCGTGAACGTCGAGCTCGATCGTGGGAGCCGAGTATGTCTTCCCGTTGATCCAGGCCACCACGCTCCAACCATGGCGGTTACTCGAGCGTACTTCGCGCAGCGTTGTGGCAACCACTTTCACCTGCGGATGTTTCTTCAGGACTTGATCAATCATGCCCAAAAAAGGGCCCGGATCGAGTTTCGACTCAGCGCTTACCTCCGGGCCCGTGATTCCGAGTCCCTTTTGCAGATCTTCTTCATTGCCCACCAGAACGTCCACGTTCTTGACGATTCGGTCCAGCACCGCGCTCGCACGGTTCCCGCCAGACACAACGTTCCAAAGTTTCTCCCGGTAGTTGAGATCAAATGAAACGACTGCTCCGGCCGCCCTCGCGGCCTGCATGCCCTCGATGATCAGTTCTGAAGTAGTGGGAGACAACGCAGCAAAAATTCCACCGCTGTGGAACCATCGCACGCCGCCGGCAAAAATTTCTTTCCAGTTGAAATCTCCCGGCTTGAGCAGCGCCGCTGCTTCATTGCTCCGATTGTAGAAAACCACCGGCGGGCGCACACCAAAGCCACGGTCGCTGTAGACCGCCGCGATGTTCGGCCCATTGACTCCGTTGTGCTGGAACCGCTTGTAGAACGGGCGTACCCCCATCGCTCTCACTCGCTCGGCCACCAATTCTCCGATAGGGTAATCAACCGTTGCGGTAACGACCGCCGTCCGCAAACCGAAACAGTCAGATAGATTGGCGGCGCAGTTGAATTCGCCGCCGCTAACGTGAATCTGGCACTCTGTAGCTTTGCGAAACGGAACGACGCCGGGATCCAGACGATGAACCATCGCACCAATAGATACAAAGTCCAGCGCGCCGTCCTGAAGGATCTCTAAACCATAAGCCATTCTATTTTCCTCAGACTTCACAGTTGTGCCGGCCCTCCGCCTATTTACCCTCAGCAGAATCCCCTATGTCCCGCAAGTTGGCAAGTTCCGCGTAACGACCAACAAAGCGCACAGGCGAGTTCGCTTGCAGCGCCGGCGGCTCGTGCATTGAAAATAATGTCGCGAGCCCGGCGCAGCCAACGATTGCGTTGTCTTAAGAAAGATAAGTGGTAAGCCGCGGAGGACTCGAACTTCCAACCCGCTGTCACCACACCAAACGCTAAGCTGTTGATTCGTCTAGCTCGTTCTCGCGTCGCCGTAGCTGGTTTTCGACCCTGTTCGTCGCTTCATGTTCCACTTACTAATCGGCGCATAATATATGATGACATTCTGGAAATGATGTGCTGGTGTCTTGGGCATGGGAAACCAAGATGCTCGCTCGCTGCCGGCGGAAGCTCAAGAAGATCTTCGCCGGCGAGTCGTTGAGGCAGTTCAAAATGGCCTTTCGCAAACCGAAGCGGCTCGAGTCTTCGGGGTAGCTCGAGGTACAGTGAGCCGCTGGATGGGGATGGTGGAACGGGAAGGACGACGGGCGCTGAAAGCACAACGGCGAGGACGACCGCCGGTTTCGCGATTGGCACCGCATCAAGCAGCCACGACGGTGCGCCACATTCTCAGCGGTTGCCCGGACCAGCTGAGCTTGCCCTTTGCGTTGTGGACCCGGGAAGCGGTGCAAGAGTTGCTGTCGCGAAAGTTCGATGTGCAGGTTTCGGTGTGGACGGTGGGACGCTATTTGCGGGCCTGGGGTCTGACCCCGCAGAAGCCGGTGCGACGAGCGTACGAACAAAATCCGACGGCGGTGCGGAAATGGCTGGAGGAAGAATATCCATCGATTCGAGCACAAGCACGACAGTTTAAGGCGCAAATTCATTGGTTAGACGAGATGGGGCTCCGTTCAGACCATCAAGCGGGGCGATCCTACGGACGGCGCGGGCAGACGCCAGTGGTCTTTGGTACGGGTCAGCGCTTTCGCTGCAACATGATCTCTTCCATTACCAACCGGGGGCGGTTGGCCTTCATGATTTTCCGACAGCGTTTTACGGCGCGGGTGTTTCTGAATTTTCTTGGCCGTCTCCTACGCCTGACGCGGAAGACCAGGAAGAAGGTGTTTCTGGTTGTGGATGGCCACCCAGTCCACAAGGCGCGATCCGTGACACGTTGGCTGGACGAGCACCGTGAACAAATCCGGGTTTTCTTCCTGCCGTCTTACAGTCCGGAACTGAATCCCGATGAATTGCTGAACCAGGATGTGAAGACCAACGCACTGGGTCGTGTGCGCCCCATCAACGTCCAGGAGATGATGGACAACGTTCGCTCTTACCTTCGGATCACGCAGGCGAGGCCCACGGTCGTGAAAAACTATTTTTGCGAACGCCACGTCCGATATGCTGCCAAGTGAAAAGTGTCATCAATTTAGTGCTCGGAGTAATAAGTTCCCTCGCGAAATCGGAAGTCTCTGTTTGACAAAGAACGCAGGTAGGACGGTGGGGATCGAACCAAAAAGATGATGAAGAGACATAAGTTGGTTCGGCTAAACGAGAAATACGCCAAAACCATCTAACTCGCGCCCAGTGAGTAACACGCGGCGCAGTCTATGTAGGCTTTTTGCTGAAGGACAGGAATTCGGCACTTTTTCTCCGCGTTCAGCAGAAACAGCCCCTCTCGGGCACCCTCGCAAGACCGATTGTTGACTTACCATGGAATACAGTCTGATATTTAGGCAGCAATATGGAGCCACCATGAGCGTGGCTCAGTGATCTAGCTGACGCGACCTCGCGCGCCTGGTCACAATGCTATCGTTCCGCTGATGTGTTGCTTAGGACGACGATACAACATCAATCAATGGTTAAGTGCTCGGCGATAACTGCTGTCGAGTTTAGTGAACACTCGAAGCTTCTTGCCGAATACAGTGCGGCATCGTACAAAACCACGACCCATCATCACAAACCGGCTACCATTCTGCAAAATGCGTCGTGGCTATCGCTTAAAATATTTTCCTCCGTCAGGATGTTGGTATCGAGGACCACACGCATCAGGCTTTGTCAGCCTTTTCTTTGGTCCGGCGTTGCGCACGGACCTCGCTGACAGCTTCGTCGACGATGCGCTGAATTTCATCGGGGTCGGCATCGGCGTTGCGCACCCTGATATCCTGAATGGTGCACTGAAGCACGCGTCGACGGACAGCCTCCTCGATGAATTTTGAGAGATCGCCCTTTTTCATGCCTTGGGCGCCCAGGAATGTGCGTTCGCCAAAGCTCTCCGCGTTCCAACGGAACGAAATCGGGCCGTCCTCCTTCTCCCATTTTCGTTCTTCGCCCTCCCGGGGGTCGTTTGAGGTTTCGAGAACGGCCTCTCCCGCATCGTCCCGGAGTTCAGTACAAAATTCTTATCCTGTTGGTTCGCTTTGCGTTTAGCTCTTCCTTGTTTGCCGGTTTTCGGGGGTGGTCGGCGCTTATTGCCCCGTAGTTGTTCCGAAGTAAATTGGGTGTAGAATTAAAAAAGAGGCGGTCGTGTCGCGTTCCTCGTAAGTATCAGCGGTGGCCACAGGAGTTGTTCTTTAACGCTGACGGGCATCTGCGAGCCGTCAATCGGGTGCGCTTCTTCAATGTAAACCACGTAGAAAACTACACGATCTTTGTATGTTTCGTAGGTGTGTTAAGCGCGGGAACCTCATCGATTCGCACGCAATCGGCAACATCCGACACGGCCACAGTATGGTACAGTTCGCTGACTGCCGGGCTGCGGAGTGTCGGCAAACCTAGGCGGAACGACATTGATGAGCAAAGGGCGTGAGATTCGCTTCTACGACTACGTGAACCATCCCTACGAGCGCGTCCGCGAAGCTTTGCGGCAGGACTCACTCCTCGTGTTCCAGTCGGCTACGAAAGCTGCTGCCTCCCGGGCGCAATCTGTTGCCGCCGAACTGCATATCGACATTGGCGGCATCGGGGTCAAAAGCGATATAAGGATTTCCATCAAAAACATCGAGGAGAAGGTGCACGATGTCATGCTGACTCCTGCCACGTGGTTGCTGCTCGAATGGGAGGCCGCCACATTGCCGCGCTTGTTCCCGCTGATGAAGGCCGAGCTCTCTATCTACCCGCTGACCTCTACCGAGACGCAGTTGGATTTTTTGGGCTTTTACGAACCGCCATTGGGCGCCGTGGGAAAAGCCATGAACGCCATCGTCGGCCACCGCATCGCCGAGGCGTCGGTTCATCGCTTCATCAACGACGTAGCAGGCTATCTCAGACAGGCCCTCGCTTAGGCGAATCCTATCGGCGCGCGTTGCCGCAGATATTTGGCGCGGCGGAGCGATTTGGGGCATACAGGGAAGTTAGTCAGATGATGGCCTCTAGGCTCTGTGAGTTGATCGAGTTCCCGCTCCCGTTGCATGCGCCCACACATGCCAGGGCACAAATGACTAGACCGAAGTGGTGATTGGCGCTCTCGCCCCGATTCATCGGAGCTCGGATAGAAGAATCATGGTCGAAGTTTAGGCCGTATCGATGGTTGGCGGAACGATCCACCGAACGCTGATTGCTTCATTGTGCTCGTTTTTGTTTGGAACGCTCAGAAGTAGGAGAGGGTCTTCGTATCGGGACCTACCTTACCGGTTAGCGCGTCCACGCGGTTCTCATTCGCGCTAGCATGCGAGTCTATCGATTACAATCTCTCGGATAGCTCAGAAGTGTCCTGATGTCGAGTGTGCCGGGCAACAGTTCAACACAACAGCTCCTTACGTGCCGATGAGGAGGACGGCGCCAATCATTCAATCTTAAGCAGCTGGCCGGTCCATGTGATCATGCCTTTGCCCTTCATCAACTCTCGAAGTTCTTTTCCGTCTTTCACTTCGACCAAGGCCGTCGGAGTCTGCACTAAGCAGCCCCCATCAGCCAGGGCCAAGAAAACGGAAATTCCGAGCTCGTGCGAGTCCCAAGTCCAAAGTTGACTGCCCTTTTGCAAGTCCACCGCAATCAATAAGGAGCCGCGCGTCGCAAACCCAACGTTACCCTCCCCTATAACCATTTCATCGCGTAAGGCGCCCCGCAGCTTCGGAAGGGGAAATCTGAAGAGCATATCCCCGTCCGGGTCTGCACGGTATACGAACTGCTCCGCATCGCCGGCGCCATGCGTTACCTGAACGGGGATTAACGTCCCGTCCATATTGTCCGGAAGGATATCCTTCGTGGGCGCGAGGCTGTCGATAGGCACCGAAAGCTGCTGCTGAAGGTCGAGAGAGTCTACTATCGTGCTGCGGAACGTACCGTCTTTGTGAATTTGCCACAGGACCAGACTTTCCTTCTGGGTTAGCTGAAGCTGCGATGGCTGCAACTCTACGCCCGGCTGGCACTCTGGGGCCTGGATCGTACGATCCGTCTGGGAAAAGCTTATGTAGGCGAAGCCATCCATGTTCACAAAAGGCCCGCTCACCGAGTCTGGCATGGGAGATGAACTGAAGTCGGAAGTGCAATAGAACTTCCCATGGTCGCGGCGAACGTGGGTCAGATTTTCGGTGGACGGGGGCAGAGGAAGGTCGAATCTGAGCTTGCCAGATGCTTCGTCATAAACGTCGAGGTCTGTGTTCAGTCCATCTTGTGATTGGACGACCAAGTACATCGAGTTATCGACGTTGATTGCGAGTGGGTTCCGCGAACCGGGCCACGTGTGCTGCCATGTCAGTTGCCCGTCCCTTCCTACGAAATAGAGGGTGAACGAGTCAGCGTGCTGTGCGCTAATGACTGCCCCTCCCAGCCAATCGCCGCACACCAGCTTCACGTTGTCCGTTTTTTCAGGCATGTCCCACGACCACAACTGGATTCCGTCTTGTTCTATAGCGCGAACGTATGTACGACCGTCCTGTTTCTGCTCGACGGTGTAGAATTCCGGTCCACCTGGAGACGGCACGGCGGCGATATCACCGACATCTCGACCGACTTTGTGTACAGCCCACTTCGTGGTGCCTACGGGAAGCCCGTCGCTCTTCGCGGGCCAAACTTTAACGTCTAGATACTCCGTATCGTTTCCGAGAGAAGCGCTCACGCGCACCATTCCGGAGGCTGTCGCGTGGAGGACAGCCTTGTTGCCATCATCGCTAATGTCTGCCACTGAAGGGTCGTCCACCGACCACACAGCGCCATGCAATTCTCGCGCGGAGTCGTCGAGTACCTGAAGTCGCTGGTCGCTTCCAACGATCACGTTGACGTTTTCCGGCGAAATGCGCCACCCTAAATTGCCCTGTGCAGCAAGCGGCGATACCGATGGCGACAGAAAGGCAAAAACCAACAACAGATACCGCGGCCATCGAGGCATGGGAGGTCCTCCTGATTTCATTCTATAAATGAAGGGGCTCACACCGATGCTCCAGGTCTCGATTGGTTGTGCTATCGGCTACTGTATGCTCGTACAACTGTTTCAGAAATGTTCGACGGGAACTGTACGGGGATCTACATTCCGCGTAGACGGGCTTTCGGCGTTGGTTTTCGCCCGCTCTCGTCACTCGCGGACGAGCCACATATTGAAGAAGCCCAATGGACGTGTAGTCGCGAAATCGGAAACTTGGTCCGGGGACGTGCCGCAACCTTCCGATTTACCCGTCAGGAGTTGAAAGTTTGCATAAATCTCGCAGCCAGTTCCACAAAGGTCCTCTCGCAGCAAAACTCAGTGGATGGTAACTAATAAATTCTGGTAACGTCATGGTAGCTAACGATGAAGCGCCTGCCGATAGCGATTCTCGTGGGAGCTTTTCTGGTGCACGCCCCGAGAGGAGTGGCCCAACGGGGATTTACGGCACGTTACCATTCTGAAAAACATGTCTACCTTGTTGGAGAGCCAATCATTATCGATTTCGAAGCAACCAACCACACCAAAAGGGTTGGGCTAATTGGCGACTCAGGTTGTGACATCGGTCCATTTGAGACGCACGGCGCGGTTCGCAAGAAGAAATCTGAGCTATTTGGTTGCGGCCCTCATCCGGCTGTCATGGATTGCCTGATAGGCACCATGGAAATCCCGCCCGGGAGGAAATACGTCAAGCGATTATTTTTGAATGGGCCTTTTGTGCTGGATTCTCCCGGAACTTACCAAGTCCAAACGGCGCGCTATAGCCAATGTCGCGGCCTTATTGTTCCCTTCTGTTCCCCTGCAGCAGGGTCAGCAAGAGCAGCGGCAGGAGTCAGTCAATTGAACCTGAATTCCGAAGTTGAAGGGAGATTCCTCCGCTCCGAGACGGCAAGAAGCGCCGTCCCTGCGGTTTGAAATGGCCGATTTTCGTGGCAGAGAAAGAGCACAAATCCAACTTCGGCGAAGTTGGACTTTCCCACGACAAGCGATTGAAACAAAATAAGATGCTCCTGCGTACATCTATTCAACTTCGGGTTTCAGGTTGAAAACAAAGAACAAGACGAAAAGAGTGGTGAGCCGCGGAGGACTCGAACCTCCAACCCGCTGTCACCACACCAAACGTTAAGCTGTTGATTCGTCTAGCTTGTTCTCGCGTCGTAGTAGCTGGTTTTCGGCCCCGTTCGTCGCTTAACGTTCCCTTATCGTTCCCCAATGCTGTGGGATGAACCCCTATAGCACGGACGACTAATAAGAGCTGCTGTGGCGTAGGGTATCGACGGCGGCCTCAAGTTTCCCGAAAGGCTGCTCCGGGCCCGGCACAGGCTGCAGTCGGCCTTGGCGATCGATCAGAAAAATCGCCGGATAACGCGCGATGTCAAGGTAGAGGTTGGGAACTTGACCGTCTAGCGGGACCTCTTCCCAAAACGCAAGTGTCTTCAGACAATCACTTTTTGATGGGCTGAAACGCCGGGTCGCCGGTCTGCCACAGTGCGAAACTAATCATGTCTGCGAAGCTCTCCGCTTGCTGGCTTACAGTGGCTCCGATGTTTCCGTGGCCCGCATCGTAGTCCACGCGCAGGAGCACCGGCCTGCCGCTTGCTGTGGCAGCTTGCAAGCGCGCGGCAAACTTCGCGGGAATCCATGGCTCGACGCGCTTGTCGTTGATAGCCGTCGTGACCATCACCGCCGGGTACTTCGCCCCGTCCTTAACGTGCGCGTACGAGCTCATGGCGTAAAGGTCTTCGAAACCCTCTTGGGTCTTGACGCTGCCGAACTCCGTCACATTGCCCTCGCCATTCGCGGTGGTCTCCCACCGAAGCATGTCAGCGATCGGCACTTCGGCGATCGCCGCGGCGAACAGATCAGGCCGTTCTTCGATGGCCCGTCCAATCAAAATGCCGCCCCCGCTGGCGCCTATGCCGAAGAGTTTGGACGGGCTGGTGTAGCGATGGCCAATTAAATACTGAGCGCATGCGATGAAATCGCGCCAGGTGTTCGGCTTTGTGAGCTTGTAGCCCCCGAGATGCCAGGCTTCCCCATAATCGCCGCCTCCGCGAACATGCGAATCGGCGAAGATGACGCCGTGTTCTAATGCGGCACGCCAGATCGGATTGAATGCGGGAGTCCTCGGCGTTCCATAGGCGCCGTATCCAAGCAGCCAGGTTGGGTGGCTACCGTCCAGGACGAGACCTTTCTTAAACCTAATGGACAGCGGAATCTCCGTACCATCCCAGCTTTTTACTTTGACTTCTTCTATTTCAAAATCGTCGCCACTGTCGAGCGGACTTGCCGGCTGGAGTCCCGCATCGCGGGCGCGCTCCGCATCTGGCTCGACACGCAAGTAAGTTCGCGGCCGAGTCCAAGATGTGGCGAACAGTACTGCGCCTCCGGCGATGGGATCTGTCGAGACATCGCGAACTGCGCCTGAAAAAGGCAGGCCCACCGCGACTGGACTGGGCGAGCGGGCGAATGCCAAACGTGCCAAGCGGCCGGCTCCGCCGTCCATCAGTTGAATGTAGATCGCATCCTTAGCGCACTGAATCGCTTCAATCGGCAACTTGCCGCTGGGCAATATCGTGGTTGGCGTAGCGGGGGCAGGTTTGCTCAGATCGAAACTCACAATCTCCCCGTTGGGATTGTCTCGGCGTGAAATCATATAGAGCGTGTCACCATGAGTGGGCAATGCGGCCGCGCTCGCTGGTTTCCAGGCAATTATTCCGTCGTCGTAACTCGCGGCGATCGCTTTCCAATGGATGTCGGGTCCAGATGTCTCTCTGAGTGGCGCCACGTACACTCTCCTCGGCTGTTCCACGCCGCGCCGGATGACGGCGACGGCGTAGTTTGTGCCGGGCGCGGCATAGACGGTCGGCATCTCCTCTGGCGTGAGCGGAATTGTTGGGTTAATACCAAAGCCCAATATGGTGGAGTCTGAATCCGGATCGCTACCAACAACGTGCAAGCGACAGACTGACTTTTGGTATCTCGCGGCGTCGGGCATGTTCCGTGTGACTTGCTGCAACTGCGTGTAATAGAAGGAGCGACCGTCGCGCCAACTCGGGTGGGCGAATCGAGCCCGATCGATTGACTCTCCCGTGTCCTTGCCCACGGCGATAACAAACACGTGCAGCACGGCATTCTCTGAGCCACCTGCGGACAAACCGTAGACAACATAACGGTTGTCAGGTGAAGGTGCGTAAAACGAAATGGAAGAGTGTGCCCCCCTGGAACCAGAATCCTTTTCGGGATCGATCAGCAGACGGTCCGTTCCCTTCAGGCCATCGCGCACATAAAGTCCTGCAGTTTGCCCCCCCGGAGGAATACGGAGGCTGTAGTAGTGGCCGGCGACGACTTGCACATCAGAGACCGTCGCCGGTTGCAAACCAATGAGATCCTTAATCCGCGCGACCAGGGCAGCGCGTCCGGGCAGACGGTCCAGCACGGAACGGGTGTAATCGTTCTGCGCTTTCATCCACTGCTGCACCTCGGGGTCCCTCAGATTCTCCATGTAGCGATAGTTGTCGACGATCTTCGTACCATAATAATCGTCGGTGACGGGGCGCACGGGCGCGACTGGCTGTTTCACCGGCGCCACGCTCGGAGTTTGCGTGTAACAAATTGATGCGCTAAGCATGGCCAGCGCGAAGACTCCTGCGAAGAGGGGCGAAGTTCGGATTCTCATTGCTTTTCTCCCTTCGGCTGAAACGCCGGGTCGCCCAATTGCCATAGCAGGAAGCTCATCTCGTCGGCCAGCGTTTCCTGAAACTGTGCTTCCGTTCCACCGATAATTTGGTGCCCGCCGTGGTAGCTGACGCGCAGCAGCACAGGCTTTCCGCTCGATGTCGCTGCTTGGAGGCGCGCGGCCATTTTGTCCACCTGCCACGGAGCGACTCGCGGATCGTTCTCTCCCGTCTCCAGGAGAACTGCGGGATACTTCGTTCCGTCTTTGACATGTGCGTAGGAACTTATGGAATACAACGCCTCGAAGCCGGCCTTCGTCTTCACGCTCCCAACCTCGGGAATCAGCCCCATGCCATGAGGCATTGTTTCGAAGCGAAGCATATCGGAGACGCCAACCGAATCAATGGCGGCAGCAAAAAGGTCTGGGCGCGAAGTAACTGCCCGGCCGATCACGATGCCGCCCCCGCTTGTGCCCTTCCCAGCGAGGCGAGCCGGAGAGGTGTACTTATGCCGGATGAGATATTCGGCGCAGGCGATAAAATCGCGCCACTTGTTCGGCGCGTTTGAGCCTTTGCCTGCGAGGTGCCATTCTTCCCCATATTCGCCGCCTCCGCGAACGTGGCAAACGGCGTGGATGCCACCCTGCTCATGCCACGCTAAAAAAGTGGGATCATAGGAGGGAAGAATCGGAACTCCGTTGAATCCGTAGCCACTGAGCAACGTGGGGTTCGAACCGTCCAGCTTCATGCCCTTCGGATAAACGATGGAGAGCGGCACGAGTGTCCCGTCATAGCTGCGAACCTTGACCTCGGCTGACGCAATGCCAGAGGGATTGTCATACGGGCCGACGGGCTGAAGCCTCGTGTCGATGATTTGGTTTTTTGCCGGATCATAGGAGTAAATCTGGCGCCCGCGCGTCCAAGAGATCAAGGCGATCAGGACGCCGGGTAGGCGAGGATCGGTTTGCATTCGAACCGTGCCAGTAAATGGCAACGCAACTTCCTCGACTCGTGGGCGCGCGCCATAGGGCACGCGGAGGACGCGCTCGACGCCGCCGTCGAGCAGTTGCACGTAGAGTGCATCCTGTGCGGGGTGAAGTGCCTCGACCACTGCATTGGTGGGCGGAACGACGGTTTCCGCCGAGGCCACATCGGGATGGCGCGCGTCGGTGCGGATTACCTTGTAGCGCAGCGCATCCTTGTAGGTCAGCAGGTAGAGGTCATCGCCGTGGATGGCGACATCGCTCACGTCATCGGACAGATCCGCTACTTTGCTCCAGGCAGAAGTGGTTTTGCCGAGATCGACGGTCGGCTCGATATAAAACTCGCTATTCTGCAATCCCGGGGCGATGATTCCCAGCACGTAGTTCGAGCCGGCGGTTATCACCACGTCGCAGGCAGACCGCGGATCGACATGAATTGATGCAACGGCGCCATATCCGAATACCACCGGGTCGTTCTGCGGATTCGTCCCCAAAACGTGGAGGCGGCACGTTGCTTTTTGCTCGAGGTCAGTAACCGGTGTTCCCGGTCGAAGTTTCGGGACTTGGACGTACACGAATGAGCGATTGTCCGGCAGCCATTTGTCAGCCAGCCCGCCGAATCCGTAAAACAAACTATACGGAGCGCGGGGAATCACGTCGCCGGTTTCGCGCCCCGTCGCTGTGTCGAAGACATGGATCTCGGTATCGCGTTCGGACCCGCCGGGCGCGATCCCGGCTGCCACGTACCTGTTGTTTTGCGAAACCGCGTCATAGAGAACCGCATTCGCGCCCTTCCCTCGATTCGGCGCAGCGACCCTGACACTCGCCGGATCGATCACGAGCCGATCTTTTCCGCCGAGCCCATACCGCAGATAGAACTTGGCTGACTTGCTAATCAAGTACAGCCCCCCGGGCAGCCGCCACGCCTCCACGGCCGCGCCTGACTGATCCAGTTGCTCGATGCGTGCGAGAAGCTTCTCCCGGCCTGGAATTCTGGCCAGCACGGCGCGTGTGTAATCGTTCTGCGCCTTCATCCACGCCTGCACCTCGGGGTCTTGCAGGTTTTCCATGTAGCGGTAGGAATCGACAATCTTCGTGCCATAGTAATCGTCCGTCACCGGCCGCACCGGGGCGACGGGCTGTTTCGCCGCCGTTCGCTCTTGTGACTTAAGGTTCGGCGCGAAAAGTCCGAGAGAGATCAACAAAAACAGGAAACCTATGATTCTTCGGTTCAAGTGAACCTCCTCTCATTCATAATTAATTCTGCTCGACTAGCATTGATTTCGTGTTTTCAAACTGTCTGACGAGCACATACCAGGGAAGGGCTGCCAGCGGCGAAAGAAGGCCGGAGATGAGCACTACCTTTCCTCGCACACGAAGCATTGACCCTCCCAGACGATTCGAGTGTTCCCAGGCAATCACTTCTTGGTCGGCTGAAACGCCGGGTCGCCGAATTGCCACAGCAGGAAGCTCCATTGGTCTGCCTTCGATTCCTGAAATTGCTGTTCCGTAGCGCCGATACGGCCGTGGCCGCCCGCATAGTGCACGCGAAGCAGCACTGGCTTTCCGCTCGACGCTGCGGCTTGCAAACGTGCCGTCATCTTGGCCGATTCCCACGGATCCACACGCGGATCGTTCATGCCGACCGTGAGCAGAACCGCAGGGTACGGTGTCCGATCCTTTACGTGGTGATAGGAGCTCGTGGCATAGAGCGCCTTGAAGCCTGCTTTCGTCTTGGTGTTGCCGAACTCTGGGGTATTGCCCATTCCGTTGGCGGTCGTCTCATTCCGCAACGCATCCAGGACTCCCGAGTGAATAATCGCCGCGCCGAAAAGGTCTGGCCGCCCGGTGATGGCCCTGCCAATCAGGATGCCACCCGCGCTTCCGCTTTCGCCAGCCAAGTGGGCCGGTGACGTATATTTCTTGTGGACCAGATACTCTGCGCAAGCGATGAAATCGCGCCAGGTGTTCGCCTTGGTGGGGCCCTTTCCGGCCAAGTGCCAGTCCTCACCGTATTCCCCGCCGCCGCGCACGCCGCAGGTCGCGAGTATCCCGCCCTTTTCGTACCACGCAAGCTGCATCGAATCAAACCCTGTGGAAGAAGTCACGAAGCCGTACGCGCCGTAACCGCCAAGAAGAGTGGGATGAGAGCCATCCAGTTTGATTCCCTTCGGATAAACGATGGAGAGAGGCACCAAAGTCCCGTCGTAGCTCTTGACTTTGACGTTTACCGCCTCGATGTCGTCATCGTGAGCGTAAGGGCCAAACTGCTCGAGCTCCGTATTGGTCACTCGTTTTGCCTGAGGGTCATAGGAATAAAGATTGCCCATTTCGGTCCACGAGGTCAGGGCGAAGAGGATGCCGGGTACCCGCGGATCAGAACCCATCAGAAAAGTCGACCCGTCGAGTGGCAGCGCCAGGTTTTCCACTTTGGGTTTGGGGCCGTACGGGACTCGCAGAATGCGATTGATCCCGCCGTCCAGCACTTGCACGTAAAGTGCATCCTGAGCAGCGCTCATGTCCTGAACGACGGCTTCAGTCGGAGGGACCACAACTTCCGCGGAAGACAGGTCGGGATGCCGCGCGTCGGTGCGAAGGATTTTGTAGCGCGAGGCGTCCTTGAACGTCAGCAGATAGAGATCCTCGTCGTGCATGGCGACGTCGGTGACGTCGTCCGATAGGTCGGCGAATTTGCGCCAAGTCGAGTTGGACGTGCCGACATGGATCTCGGTCGTTCTCGGACCCGCCCGGCGTGATCCCCACCGCGACGTACTTGCCATCCTGAGAGATGTCGACATAGGCAAGAGCGTTCTTTCCCTTACTCCTATTTGAGGCTGCGACCTCGACTTTGTTGGGATCCACGAGCAATCTCTCCTCGTCCTTCAATCCCTTACGCACGTAAAGTTTCGAAATGTTTTCGCCGGCGAGAAGCTTCTGATAAAAGTAGAGATCGCCGGGGAGCCGCTGGACGCCAAAAACTGTCACAGGAACAGACTGGTCGAGTTCCTTGATGCGCGCGAGCAATTTGTCGCGGCCCGGAATGTTGGCCAGCGTCGCTCGCGTGTAGTCATTTTGGTTCTTAAACCATGCCTGTACTTCCGGATCCTTTAAATTCTCCATGTAGCGGTAGTTGTCGACGATTTTCGTACCATAATAATCGTCGGTGACAGGGCGCACGGGTGCGATCGGCTGTTTCACCGCCGTTCGCTCTTGTGACTTAAGGTTCGGAGCGAAAAAGCTGAGAGAGATCAGCAAAAACAGGAAACCTACGATTCTTCGGTTCAAGTGAACCTCCTCTTATCTATAATTAATTCTGCTCGGCCAGCATTGTTTCGTGCTTTCAGACTGTCTGAAATGCGCTCTTCGCCGACTTCTCTTTCGCGAGCCACTCTCACTGGCGATGGCGTCGACATTGCCCGCCAACCGGCCTGAGCGCTGCCGTCAGCGGCTCAGTAGCCACGTTACAAAATTGAGCCAGGTATGCGTGCTGCCGATGACCATAAATACGGGGAGGGACGACAAAAGCGCCAGCCCACCCCACGCGGACGCAGGATGCAAACGCCGGTGCTTGATCGTGTCGTACAGGATGCACACAACCGGCGTGATTTCCGTGAAGCCGACCATTTCCCACAGGCCGCCTGCGTGAAGGAAATGCAGAGGGATAATTTCGAGAAGCCGTCCCATACCCGGAAGAAGGAGGCCGCAGGAAGCGAGCACCATCAGGCGCTTGTGGATACCGCCGCGGCGACGAAAGTAAAGCGCGGCGGCAACAAGGAGCGCGAAAGTCAGGCTGCTCCCGAAGTCCAAAGCGAGAGGGCGGAACCTGAGGACTGTCAACGAAGCTGGGTTTGCCAGATAGCTTCGCCTCCCCGCATGAAACGCAACCGCAAGAGCCACGCAAGCAGCAAGCGGAGCCAGCACAGCTCCGAAAATACCCAGGCGACGATGCAGATCGACGCGATGCCGCGCAATCAGGCGCACCTGAATGAAAAACAACGCGAACCACAACGTAAAAATCAGTCCGTGGAGATGCAGAAGTAAAGGAAGCGCGGGAGTGCCGAACAGAATCTTCAAGTAATACGTGCGCGCAAAGCCGGCAAAAATAATCAGGAATGTGCCAACAGCAACCCAAGTATAGAAACTATCGCGTGATTTGACTTGATTCGTAGGTACATGAGTATTCATTCGCGTTCGCCCTCCGAATGCTGCTGCGAACTCCGCCAGCACATAGCCTTCGACACGACCGCCGCCGATGACTGTTCAACGATGGCGGGTTTGGCGAGCGATCATGCCGGCCGTATGTTCTGGTTGAGAGAGAACAGGTTGTGGCGATCGTAGCGCGCTTTGATGTGCTGGAGCCGCGCGTAATTGGCGCCATAGGCGCGCCGCACGCTGTTCTCTCCTTCCCGCTCCATGACGTTCACGTAGTTGCCGTCTTCGTCAACGGGCAGTTTCGTTTTCAGCGACTCAGTCCACTCTCTGGCAGCTCGCTGCCCATCCGGCGGCTTCCAGTAGGCGGCAACGTCGTAGCCAATTCCATCCCTGCGTAGTGGAAATGCCGTAGCAGTTACCGGAACCCGCGTCACTGCGCCGTGAAGGTGAATCAGGAAGCAATCGACGCGAAAAGGCGCGTTCGAAAACGCGTTTGCGAGAATCTCGATCCTCCGGTCATCAAACTCCGCGAAAAATCCGCCGCAATGTTCCTCATAGCTCGGCGGAATATCGGCGGGTACCATCTGCTCAAGCTCAAGGTACCGCCTCATCTGAACGGTATCGTGCACGACGGCCGGGTGATGACGAAGAGGTGCCAGCACTCTTTCTCCGTCACCCTGCTCACCGACGTAGCAGGCCTGGATTCCGATCTGCGGCTTGTGATTGGGCTCCTTAGACATTAAGGCAATGAGTGTCAGCTCATCTGGCGCGGCAGGAATAAACTCTCGAAACGCCCGCAAAAACTCGCGCGGGTCCGCTGACTCGAGCGTGATATCGCCCGCGAAAACCTTCGAGACAGGGTGGAGTGCCACCTCAAACGCCGTGACAACCCCAAAGTTGCCGCCCCCTCCACGAATGGCCCAGTAAAGGTCCGGGTTCTCGTGCGCGCTCGCCCTGACCTGGCGTCCGTCGGCCAGCACCAGCTCTGCGCCAAGGATGTTGTCGCAGCCGAGGCCGTACTTGCTCATGAGCGGACCGACACCCCCGCCGAGAAGAAACCCTCCTACACCCACGGAAGGACACTGCCCCAGCACCGTGGCGACTCCTGCCTTGGCGGTCTCGATCTCGACCGCGCCGCACAACATTCCGCCTCCCAGGCGCGCACGGCTTTTGTCGGCAGCAATGGTCATACTGCGGAAGCCGGACATGTCGAGCACGAGGCCTCCCTCGCAAGTCGAGTATCCTGCATAGCTGTGGCCTCCGCAGCGGACGGCGAGTGGCAACTGATTGGAGCTTGCGAAGCGAACGGCGGCTTGGATGTCCTGTGGGTTGGCAGGATGCACTACGAGCGCGGGATGCGCGGCAAACTTGGCTGCATAGCCCTTGCGAAGCTGCTCGTACTGCGAGTCTCCGGGGCGGAAGACTGTTCCAGTGAGTCCACGCGCAAACGCTGCGAGACTGACATCGCTCGGCTTCGACACCGGAAGCGCCGCGACCTGCTGAGAAAAGCCGGATCTCGCGAATAACGGAAGGGACCAACAAAGGCCCTGCCAGAGGAATGAACGCCGATTCATAGATGCCCCCTTGAAGGATGGCTTGTCGCACTTTACGGTTCGACTTTATACCGCGCGACCATGCCCGCCATCATGTGGTCGCTGATGTGGCAATGATAGAGCCAGATGCCGGGCGCATCTGGGACCATGTCCGCAGTGATCATTTGCGCCGACAGAACTGACACAACGTCCGTGCGCTGGCCGCCCACCAGCACCGTGTTGCCGTGCCAATGCGGCGTGTGCGCGTTGTTAAAGTCGCCCAGCGTCGCCACGTACCATCGCACGCGGTCGCCCTGCTTCATCGTCATCATCGGCATGTTTCCGAAGATGTAGCCGTTGATCGACCATTTGAAGTTGGTGTCCACAAAGCCCGTCCCGACGACGGGCGTGACCATGCCGTCTGCGGTAACGGGCCGGAACTCGGTCCGGTCCACGCCCTTGGGATCCGTGCAGTGAGCGCGGATGTTTTCTTCCAGGTACCAGCTCTCGTTTTCATTGATGGCGATAAACACCGTGACGAACTCGCGATCCACGTCCTTCGGCCGGCCGTCAGGGAGCGCCATGCCGCGCCGCGTCACGATAATGCCCCCGAAGAGGCCCGAAGCTACGTCACGGAGCTCGTCCGTGTGCGAATGGTAGAGCCAGAAGACCGAGCTCGGGTCGCTCGGCCCCGGCCCAGCCCGCTCCGGTATCTGCCACACATAAGTATGGGTGGCACCGGGAGGCACGTCGCCGTCCTCCTTGTCCGCGCCCGAGGTGCCGTCGTTGTAGTCCGCGCCTTCGGAGTCCTTCTCGTAAGAGACTCCGTGCGGATGCATGCTGAAGGGATGCGTCGCATTGTTTTTGAAAACCACCTTGATAGTGTCGCCCACTTCTCCGCGCAAAATCGGTCCCACCAGGCCGAGATATTGATCTTCTGGAGCCCGCGGTTTCAGCGTCGAGAATGAAGCGTCGGTATATTCCCGATAGATCGCCTTCTTGTACACGCGGCCGATGCGATGCGGCCCCGATTCAACGTAGGGTTTTTCCACTTCGTCGAAGGGATGTCCTATCGCTTCATCACGGCCCGACGGCGCATAATCCCAGTTCACTTCGTCGACGGCAACGTAGTAGGTGCGGACTTTCCCCGGTGCGGATTGCGCTTGCACGGCGCACGCAAAGCATGCAAAAAACGCGACCACCACTGCTATGATTTTCTTCATGATTGGATTCCTCCGCAGATTTGTTTCGCGAAAGCGGGCCGGTTTCCCGATTGAAGAAATCGGCCCGCTCAACCATGGGGCTGTTTATTTCTTCGGGAAATAGCTCAGGTCTGGACGAAACTCGATCACTTCCTGCGTAAAATGGCCGCCGATCAAGGCTGAGATTTCATTCACGGTGGCGTTCCCTTGTTCCGCACCAAACGCCTTGTTCAGGATTTCATCCGGCGTCGGGGACCCGAAGTCGGCCGAAGTATCGTGCCCGATTGCGGCAACCCAGGTTCCGAATTCTCCTCCCTCAGTCAACGCGAGCCAACTGACATCCATCGGGGACTTCGTTTTTTCGATGGCTTCACGAAGGCGGCCTACTGCTGCTGCGAAGCGGTCTTGTTTGCCGAGCGGCACATGAAATGTGTCGATCTCGTAGTACTTTGCCGGGCGTTCCAAATTCGCGGGGTGGTCCAGTTCAGGAATTTCTTCGTACACTCTTAGAGCGTACGTGGCGACGGTGTCTCCCATCGCTTTCTCAAACTCCGTCCGAGCCTGTTCCTCCGACGGCACAGGATTGTCCAAATCGGCCCAGTGCATCCAACGGCGGACGACGGAATACGTACCGGCTTTCTCGTCGGTGATCTGCATAAAGACGGCTCGCCCCTGGGGATCGTTGTTGGACGCGTACCAGGCGGCCAGTTGCTTGAGACCCGCCTCAAACTGCCTTTCGCTGCCGGACTTCGGCGTCATTTCCATAACCAGCGTGACATTTCCCGGCTTCTGCTGTGCGAAGGCAGGTGCCGAGGGAATTGCGCTGAGAACAGCAACTGCAAGAACTACAGCCAGGCCGTGAAGTTTCATAAATCCTCCTAAAGCGAATTTTTTAGAAACGAATATGCCATACGACCGCGGTGTACTCATGTGCCATCAGTTGCACAAAAATAGACACGAGTGATATCCGACGGTGAGAAGGAGAGCAAACACTCCCGGTATAAGAATCAGCGTCCCCACTGTTCCCACGCCCGCTGCGTTTACTCTTGCCACCGTTTCACCTGGTATGCGTCCCATCCTTTAAGGTTCATGTTCATCTTTGTGCTGGCGATGGCCCCGCTCAGGTACGGGCGCAAGGTTCGGCCTAAGGCAGTGCGACCAGATGACCGGTCACTTCGCAGGTAAAGCCATTTCCGGCGATTAGCGCGCTGTCGAAGAACGCTCTGCAGACAGGCGTAGCTCCCGCCTCCAGATAAAACGACACCCTCTGAGAGAAGCTGTATTCGTTGTTCGTTGCGTTTTCCGAACTCGGCGGACCGAAAAATAAAGTATCGGGCCCAGACACTGCGCTGAATTCCATATTCACCAACCTGACGCCCGAGGGCACCGCAGCGTTCATCGATATCGAGTCGATAACAAGCCGAACTCCGTTCGGGACGGTCGTCAAGAAACAACCATTGGCCGCTTCGCCGGCGCTCGCTCCATTCGCGCAAGTCGATTGGTACGGGTGTCGCGAAGGCTGGTCAATGTCCACAAATACCGGGGCCGCGCTGGAACTGGTCACGCTAACCGTAGATGATCCGCTCAGGGTGACTGCGGGCAGGCTACTAACTGCAACGGTACCGGTAACCGGTACCGCTGCATTGGTTATATTCGCATTAACATTGCCCGCGATGTTGGCGTTGACGCTCCCGGTGATCGGCAGAGGCGTATTCCCGACGATAACTGTTTTGATGTCGTCTGCCGCAACGGACGGTCGGCTAGGAAGGGACGACAACAGAACAGTGAACAACCCGAAACCCAATGCAAGTAACATTATTTTAGTGAAATGCTTCATATTCGCACCTCGCGCAATTCCCCTGTGCATCATAAAAACCTCCGTTCGTGGATTTGCTTCTGCTCCTGATAACCTCCGAAACTGACCGTTAACTTAGAGTTCCTGTTCATCGTTGCGCGGCCGTGTCTGGCAAAGCTCGGCTTCGCGCCCCGCGACGAAACGCTGCTCCGAGACCAATCAAGCCCGTACCAAGCAGCAATAGGGTACTCGATTCGGGAGTTGGCGTTGGGTTCAGCGGCGTTACATTAAAACTGACACTGCCGGGGCCGATGGGCATGTTCGTATCGTTCGACAGAAAACACTGGCCCGTCGCCGGATCACAGGCGAACGGTAGCGTGGGATTGAATCCGAGGGATGGATTCCAGCCGCCGAAGGTTCCTCCGCCAGTGAAATTCAAGGGAGGAGAGTTCGGGAGGAAGGTATTGGCAAACAACAGCGAATTTCCCTGAACGTCGAAGTAATCACAACCTACACCCGCGGCATTACAGTAGTGGAAAACGGTGGGGATGCTTGCGTATTGGCCGGCGGCCCAGGTGAAAAAGTAGTCTACCGCATTTGCGTTGTCGTTCTCCGTGAACGGCGTGCCGATCGGAAACGTGTAGCTTGCAAGAGTGTCGCCGAACGCCTCCGCGCTCAGGTTCCCGGATACAGGAACGCTGAACGTGGCGGACGGGGAAACACTCATGTCAAACTGAACGCCCGGCAGGAAGTTGAAAAAGAACGGATCGTTGTTGTTGTTGTTGCCGGGACTCGGGAACTGAAAGGTCAAGGGCCCCCCATTGACGGCATTCCACGTGAGCGGATCTGCCGAAGAGTAGCTGCCGTCAGAGCTAACCCATGTGTAATATCCGTATTGGACATTGGGACTGCTGGAGTTGACCGTGGTCTGCAGGTTCGCTCCCGCAATAAGACTGGCAGACGCGGAAGCCGCAAATGCGCTCAGGGAATAGCTGGCGCTGTAATTTTGTCCCGTCGCGCTGGCCGTGGCGGTTCCGCTGGTAAGGGAGCCGCCGGAGAGCAGATTGGCGCTGGCCGTGGCGGAGAGACTCTGATTGTAAATATTTTTGCTGCCGCCGAAAGGACCGATGTTGTATTGGAAGCCGGCGCTTGCGGAGACGTTAGCGTTCGCCGTGATCGCTCCGCTGGTCCACGAAGGCGTGTAGCCGATGTTCATCGTCGAGAACGTATCTAGATGTGTGCCAGCGGTGAACGTCGGCACTTGAAACAATGTCGAGCCGTTTATGGACAACGATGTCCCGGGCGTGATCGTCGGCACCGGAAATAGCGAAACCGACCCGAACGAGATCGTCGAGTTCGCTTGCACGCCGAAATTGCTGAACGGAAATGGCCCCGCGCCCGCGGAAAGCGAAGTGTAGCCGGACGTGCCCTGCGCATTCGTGGTGACGCTGATGTTTGTTTGCGCGCTGGCCGCGGCCGCACAAATCAGTATCGCGAAAGCCGCAACGAGCGCCTGCGTAAAGATAAAACGTCTTGAAGCTGTTCTCTTCCACAACGAACATTCCATGATGCCTTTCATTGAATTCCTCCTTTGTTCGCGATCTGGTGCTGAGTTAGCCGCAAAGTGCGCCGCGACTCCGCACTCTGCGCTGAAATTACAGACCGTTCTTCACGTAGTAGCCCGAAATGTTAAAGCCGCAGGTCGCGCTAAAATTTTCCGGGGTCTCGACAAAGAAAGCGAAGGTTGCCTGAGGGCCGGCGGAGGGACTGGCTGCGTACAACGTTACTCGCCTTCCAAAACTGTAATGCGTATTAAGCGAACGGATCGTACCTTGGAACACCGCCTGAAGTTCCACGGCAGCGACCCCGTTGGGATTGTCGGGGGTGGTGGCGGTTGTGGCGCTGTTGATCGCCTCGAGGGCCACACTCGTCGGGAGCGGAGCAAAACCGCTGGTTGTAGGCGAAGGATTAAAGTTGCATAGCCCGGAGACGTCTTGCACTACGACGGTCATTCCGAGAGGTACTGGCAAGAGGTCTTGGGCTTGACAAGCGACACTGACAGCAGACGTGCAGCTCCCCGCCTCTTGGAACCCCTGCAGCGCGTGGTCATCCACAGATTGCACCAGCACGGGATTTGCTGATGTGTTTGCGACCGTAACAAGCGCCGAGACCACGGCGTGTACCGTCTTCGGCGCGGCCAGACCCACCACCAGAGCTATCACTACTGTTCCACCAATTCCCATCGCGATTCTTCGTAGCATCATCGTAAATTCTCCTTTTCATGAGTTCAGCTAAGCCTATGCTTGCAACAACTCAGCAGCGCCCAAATGTCCTCTCAGTTCGCTGTCAGGTAGCCGCGTATGGTTGCGAAGGACCCGGATGGGTTAGTTGCGCTGCTAAAGCGTCGCCCCGGGCGGGATGACAATTCCGCTGGGGAACTCAAATTCGTGAGTGGTCCCGTCGCCGGCAACAATCCAATCTTCGACCGGCTGAGGATTCGCGGGAGTTGTCGAAAAAAGGAGAAATGAGACTGGGCTACCTTGCGCGGCGAAAAGCTCCACGTCTGCAATAACCAGGTTGCTCCCGGAAGGAACAACGTACTCTGGCTCGGGACCGACCTGTCCCGTCGGTGGTATTACAATGCAACTCGGTCGTCCCCCCGGGCCGGGTTGGCAGTGCAGCTCTACGTTTTGCGCCACCGATCGCATCACGTCAGTGGTAGGCACGGGATTTGCCGATGTATTTGCCACAGTGACGAGAGCGCTGACGACGGCGTGCACCGTTTTAGGCGCGGCGAGGCCTATCACCAGAGCTACCGCTGCCGTTCCACCAATTGACATTGCGATTCTTCGTAGTACGTTCATCATTGCCGTTTCCCCTTTTCGATTTTCCCGCCACACCTAAACATCCGCCTGGTCGGGCTACACCTGAGCTTTCGACGTTCAGGACCGCTTAAGGTACGTTCACCAGGTATCCGGATATGTTGCAGAAGACGAACGCATCCGTGCCGTCACCGAGGGTCTTAGTGGCAGTAATTCCCACAGAGCAAGAAGGAGTCTGATTCGGGTCAACGTAAAGATGAACGGTCTGGTGCGTCTCAAACCAGTCTCCAAAATTAGGCTGAGAGCCCATAAACGTCGCCGTGAGGTGATGGCCCACTGCGACGACGCTTCCGTTCAGAGCCAGCGGTGTGAAAAGAGCTACATAGAAAGGCCTTGCCCCCGACGACGCCGCCAGCGAGATGTCGGCATCTTGAATGACCAAACGCTTGCCTCCAGGTACTGTTTGGAAATTACACCCACCAGTAACAGAAAGATCAATGCGGCAAAAATCCTGATAAGCCTCGAGCGCCGGTTCGTTTACATTACTCACCGGCACGGGATTTGTTGACGTGTTTGCGACGGTGACGAGAGCGCTGACGACGGCGTGCACCGTCTTGGGCGCAACCAGGCTCATTGCCGAAGCTACGAATAGAATTCCCGCGATGCCCACTGCCGCCTTGTAGAACCATTTCTTCATTTTCTTTCTCCTCTGCGATTGAATTCCCTCAGCGTGCCGAACCCAAATTGCCTTTGTCTTCAAAATCACCGCCGCTAATTCCGCAGCGGCAATTTGCGCCGCTGCCACCACCCCACGCCGAGCAAACCTGTACCGAGCAGCAACAGCGAAGCCGGCTCGGGCGTAGGCGTATTTCCGTTGCCCATCGTCAGATCAAAGGCCCAATTCGCCGTATCCGTGACGCACACGGGATTCCCGCTCGCGTCCACGCCGTTACAGGTCTGGAACGCGCCGCCGGTGAAATCCGTGAAGCCTTCTCCCAGGGTGCCATTATCGAAAACCGCGTTTGCGATGTTCGAGCCATCGGACAGAATGAGCGTGTAGGTTCCGGGCAGCAGCGAGAGCGACATCGTGATGTCTCCGCAGACGGCGCCTCCAATCGAGCCTGTTCCCGCTGGAGGACACCCGGCGAAGCTTGAAAAGTTGCTGAGCACATCCGACGTGCCAAACGCATTCCCCAACCCATCCGTGAGAATGACCGCTCCCGCCCCAGTCCCTGAGAACAGCCCGATAAACGGGTCGAAGCCTCCGGCGGAAATCGTCTGGCCGGTTGCGTTCACGCCGCCGCCAAAACCCCACGTTTGGACGGATACCGTCTGGCTGCCCGCGCCGCCGACCGTGAACACAAGCGAAAACACGTCGGTAGAATTCGAAAGCGTGCCCGTGTAAGAAACCGCGTTTGCCGAGGCGGAATGGGCCAGGGCAAGACTCAGAAACAGCAGAACCGCCATTAATCTCAAGAAGCGCATCGCCTTTGAACCTCCACTCGGAAAGAGTCTCGAAGAAAAAGCCGCCAATAGATTTTCGGCAAAGCGAAAGTGGGGGAGTTCGCGAGCGGAGTCAAAGAAACTCGTTTTAAAATCTATTTAAACAACTAAATGGTTTATTTGAAGGGCATTACAGGAATATCTAAACTGGTTTCACAACGCATCGATTATGGTAAACTCCGCCGAAGCTGACTTGTAGCGCCATCCCATGAACCTTGGCCCGGAAAACCATGCTGTCTATCGCTTTGGAGTGTTCGAGGCGAACTCCGAAACAGGGGAATTTTTGAGGAAAGGTGTTCGAGTCAAGCTGCAGGAGCAGCCTTTCCGGCTTCTGAGCTTGCTGCTCGAGAATGCCGGCGAAATCGTCAGCCGGGAAAGCGTGCGCCAGAGGCTCTGGCCCGGCAACACATTCGTCGAGTTCGATGCTTCGCTCAGCGTCGCAGTAGGCAAGTTGCGCGAAGCCTTGGGCGACGACGCGGACAATCCCCGCTTCATCGAAACAGTCCCTCGACGCGGCTATCGGTTCGTGGCGCCCGTTGAACGCTTGCGCCAGCAAACCCATTCTCTTCCGTCGAAAGATTTCGAATCCGTTCCTTTCACGGCCGTGTCATTCAAGGTCCTGAAATATTCCAGGATTGCGTTGGCAATTCTAGTCTGTCTCGGTGTTGCCGTTGCCGGTGCAGTCTTTGTGTTCCACTTGATCCCGCGAAGCTCGACATCGGCCGTCGAAGTCGGCGACCCCGTGTCTGGGCCGCACATTCGCCGCTCGGTCGCTGTCCTTGGTTTCCGCAATCTGCCAGGCCGGCCCGAGGATGCATGGCTTTCCTCGGCTCTATCCGAAATGCTGAATACAGAATTAGCGGCAGGCGGAGGGCTGCGCCTGGTATCCGGGGAAGATGTCGCGCGCGCCAAACGTGAGGTGCCTGTTACAAATGAGGATACGCTTGCCAAATCCACCTTGCAGCGATTGCGGACAAACCCGGGCGCCGACGTTGTCGTGCTCGGCGCCTACACTCCGATGCCGGGAAACGGCCAGCTTCGCATCCGCCTCGATATTCGCCTGCAGGACACAAACAGCGGAGAAACCATCGCCGAAGAGGCGATTACGGGAAACGAAGCGGACCTTTTTGAATTGGCTTCACGCGCCGGCGCTGATCTTCGCCGCAGTCTGGGTCTAAGCTCGCTTTCCGGCGCCGCGGCGATTACAGCCCGCGCGTCGCTTCCGTCGAATCAGCAAGCCGTTCGGCTGTATGCGGAGGGCCGCCAGAAACTGTGGGATTTCGACTTCCTCGGCGCTCGCGACTTGCTGGTCAAAGCCGTGGCTGCCGACCCCAATTACCCGTTGACTCACTCAGCTCTGTCCGAGGCATGGTGGCACTCAGGATATGAAAGCAAGGCTCGTGCCGAGGCCCAACGTGCGTTGGCGCTTTCCAAGCACCTTTCGCAAGAGGACCGCCTGCTTGTCGAAGGGCAATACCACAGAACGATGGAAGACTACCCCAAAGCTGTGGAAGCATATCAATCGCTTTTTAAGCTTTTCCCGGACAATCTCAACTATGGACTCCTTCTGGCCTCCGCTCAAGTTTACGTGAAGCCGGCGGACTCCCTGCGGACGCTTGCTTCCCTTCACCATATTCCTTTCCCGGCCGGAGAGGACGCGCGCATTGACATGGTGGAAGCATCGGCATGGATAAACACAGATTTCGCGAAGGCGCGAGAATCTGCAAAACGCGCCATCGCCAAAGGCAACGCCCAGGGCTCGCATGCCCTTGTTTCTCGCACCTACGGAATTCTCTGCCAGCAAGATCCCGCGATAGGCGCCACAGCGGAAGCCATCAGCGACTGCCAGGGCGCGATGAACAGCGCGATCGCGGCTGGCGACCGTCACGGTGAGGCGATGATGATGACAGATCTTGCCGACGTCTATTGGCAACAGGGCCATCTTGCCCACGCCGAAGCCATGTTGCGGCAAGCGAACCGACAATTCCGTCAAGTAGGAGACCCTGAAGGAATCGCGGCTACTTTGAACAATCTAGGCGACGCGCGCTTCTCGGAGGGAGACTTAGGCGAAGCGGCGAAGTTGCTGGGCGAATCAATCCCGAACTATCAAGCCGTCGAAGACAAGGACGGCATAGCCAGAGCTTTGAACGATCTGGGCGACGTGTCGCAACAGAAAGGCGATCTTGACGCCGCGCGCGCGCGCTATCGCCAGGCCATGGCCACGGCACAGGAGATCGACGATAAGAGCGTTATGGCTTACGTAATGTTTGGGCTAGGAGATGTCGAGGGGGATCGAGGCAATCTTGCCGCAGCCCGCAAAGCCTACGAAGAATCGCTGGCGCTGCGCACCCAGACCGGTGAGAAGCAAGCCTTCGCAGAAACGCAGGTCGCCTTGGCCCGGCTCGCCATTGAGGAGGGCCATGCTCCCGACGCCGAGATCGCCCTGCGCAAATGCAAAGCTCAGTTTCATCAAGAACAGCAGGCCGATGACGAACTGACGGCGAGCGCCGTTTTGATCCGGGCCTTGCTCGCGCAGGGCAAGAATTCCGATGCAAAAGCCGAGGAGGAACAGGCGGAGTCCCTCGCGAACGAGAGCGAGAACTTTCTCGACCGCCTCCAGTTCTCTTTGGCGTCCGCGCGCATCCTGCTCGCATCCGACCATCCTGAACCCTCTCGCCCGCAAATGGACGAGGTCTTGAAGGACGCGAAACGACGCGGATTCGCCGGTGTCGAGTTTGAAGCCCGTCTCGCCTTGGCAGAATTGGAGAAGAAGTCGGGGCATACCGCAGCGGCACAAGCACAGCTGACTTCATTAGCCAGGGACGCTCGTGCGAAAGGCTTCGCCCTCATCGCACGCAAGGCCACCAAAGAGGTTGTGCTCCTCAACCCAAATCACTCCTTTGGTTACGCGAATCTCGTCCTTGGTGGGGTGGGGAGCAATCGGTTTGGAGAAGCGGAGGCCGTCTGCGAAAAGACTGTCGCTAGGAGACGCGACAGCGACACAATCCACATGAGCCTATACACAATGGCCTTTATGGAGGGCAATAGGAAGGCGTTGCAATCGCTCCTATCCGCTCACGACGCTCATGAATAGGAATGGAGACATGGACCGTGTGATTCCCTCCCGCCGTTCCTCCCGCTGAATGAGATAGAGCCAAATACTCGCGCCGTGCCACTTGAAGGATGCGGGTGTCGTTGTCGGCATTCTTCCAGAGTTCAAGTGAAATGAATTTGGCTTTGCCCATGCGGAAGATCCTTGAAGTTTGAGGGCGGATGACACCTCTTCGTCCTTCGCGGCACAGACGCCCTTCGATTTCGTTTCCATTTTCCAGAAGGCGATCTTGCCCTTGCAGAAGCGATGTGGCACAAAACGAGCAGCTGTGCCGTTAGCGTTGATAACCGCATGATAGCCAGTGCCTCATTCAATTCGGTCGTGTCCGGATGACCCGTAAGTAGGCGACAGGGGCCGCCCCCTCAGCTAGGGGAGAGCACCTGCTTTGCAAAAATCTTCAAAAAACGATGAGCAATTTTTCTTTGAGCAATTCCACCCCAAGTTTGGCTATAGGTAATAGTAGAAGGCAACTCTCGCCAGACTCTTCACCGACGCAAAGAGCCGGAACCTGACACGCAGTTCTCCCCCGCCCACAACTGAGCTTGCTGCGGCGATCCGTCCTCTGCTCTTTGTTCCGCTCAGGGCCGGGGCCCTCCCCCACTGTGGTTACCTTTACCTACGTGGCGCCTGGGCCCGGAAACCTGACCGGCTTTGTAACCCATCTACGGGGCCAATTGGCGCTTTTTTCGGCACCTAAGACAATTCAATTTCGTGTTCATTTCCGCCTGCGGCAACCAATTTCTGCAGGCCCGCCAAATCTTTTCGACGCTCGTGGAGATTCCTCTTCGTCTACCAACAGCCGCAGAATTGCTGCGTTACTTCCGCATCCGCACAGTTTGGGGAAAGAAGCAGTTTGCAGGGTTGAAACACGAGGATGTGCAGTTCCTCCACGAGGCGACAAAAACCTCTCCTGCGGAACGCTTCCAAGGTCTCTATCGAGCTTGGACCGCCGGAACTTTCACTGAATCCGAACTCCGTGCAATGTTCGCTGGACACGGCAGCGTGTGCGAGATCGGCTTCAACACTTATATCGTTAGGCCGCAGCGATTCTTGAGTCGCTTAACAGGGGCTTAAAAGGGTGAAACCGGAAACAACCGACGGTTTCACCTCACTTTGATGGTCTCGTTTTCACCCAAGCGATGCGCCGAAGTGCCGTAAGACCAACACGTCTCGCGGCAAGAAACTAACGAAAAGCACGCGGACAAAACACGCAGCTTGGGCGGGAGCGACCCCATCGCGCCGCAAAATCGCGGCCCGATCCCTTCGGGCTTCGGGGGTCACTCCCGCCTCTTGCCGCTCCAAACAGCAGCTCGTGTCTTGGCCGCGCGCAGAAATCGTAGCAACCAGTTTGTAATGCACTTCGCAATACAATCGCAACGATCAAAAGGAGACCAGCCGTGCCCATCCTGAAACCACCACCGAAACAATCCAGGAATGAATCCCTGCAACTCCGCGTATCTGCGGAGTTCAAATACAAGCTCCAACGCTATGCACAATTCCTTGAAGCCACGCCCTCATACGTCGTGACTGAAGCTCTGAATCGCATCTTCGACAAAGACCACGAATTCAAAACATGGCTTGAGCAACACACAGGGATCACCAGAGAAGCACAAATCGAAGTGAATTCCACGATGAGGAAATCAGGAAAGCGTAAATGCCCGATCATGCCCAATTCGGTGCGCGCAAGAACCCAGCGCCGTCTTCACGGCAGCATGGCTTGTGCCTCGCAGCAGATGCAAACTCGGAAAATGCCTTTCCTAAAGGAACCCCGCAAGGCCCAGAACAAGTCGAACTGAACTCTCCTATGAACGAACTGCAATCTCCTTCGCATGCCGCGCCACTGCACGCGGCCACAGTGGGAGAAACACTTACTCAAAACCGGCTGATGACCGTTCACGAAGTAGCGGACTTGTTGCAAGTACCCGTGTCTTGGGTCTACGGACGTACGCGCAAACGATCTGCAGAGTGCCTGCCAGGCTATCGCCTTGGCAAATATTGGCGGTTCGAAAAGGCAGAAGTGCTTGACTGGGTGGCGCGTCACAAAGCTAGTCGCGAGGCCGCTTGACATGCGCGCTACACTAGCGGCTGACGCGGGAGCGAGCGGACGAATCACGGAAAGGAGAACCGTGATTCGACCCAGATTCCAGAACGGTTGTTTGACCATCAAGGGGAAAGGCCAAAAGATGTGGGTCGCTCGCTGGCGGGAAACTGTGCTTCAGCCCGACAACTCCTTGAGCAAAGTGCTTCGCTCGCGAAAGTGCTCGGGCCGGTGAGCCAAATTTCCAAAAGCGAGGCCCGCAGTCTCCTGGCAAATTGTCTTCGTTCCACCAACCAAGGCAAAAGGGTTCCGCTTGCAGCAATCACGTTCGAGCAGTTCACGCGTGAGAAGTGGGAGCCTTTAATACTGCCTACTATCAAACCGGCTACAGCACGTTATTACCGGTTTCAACTCCACCGCCACTTGCTACCAACCTTCGGCCCGTT